>VMHT01172723.1_pt1 | contig 24911 bp, 41 predicted proteins | sample 4693611 | NCBI WGS metagenome assembly VMHT01 (sample SAMN12280063, study PRJNA550983) | marine metagenome | isolation source: seawater sampled from same location over 5 years 0.02-0.2 micron viral filtrate | place: USA: collected off the coast of southern California halfway between the port... ...
CTCAACTACAGCAACAACTTATAACTTTACTATACGAATAACAGATGCTGAAAATCAGACGGCTGATAGAGCATTTTCTTTAACAAGCTCATTTGGAGCAACTGGCGGAGGACAATTTAACTAATGGCTGCATCAACTTATCTTTCAAATAACTTACCAAATAACTCATCAGGTAATTATAAATTTACTTATTCATGTTGGGTAAAAAGATGTGATTTAGGAGGTGAGTGTTTTTTACTTCAATTTTATAATGATGATAACAATAGATTTGGTTTTAGATTTAATGCTGACAGTACAATAGCAACTTACGACAGACTAAGTGGTAGTACAACTATGTATAAAGCATCAAATGCTATTTTCAGGGATACTTCAGCTTGGTATCATTGCCAAATAGCAGTTGATAGAAGTTTATCGACAGCAGACGACAGGGTGAAAGTGTATGTTAATGGTGAACAAATTACATCATGGGGAACAAACACAAATTACTCTAATCAAAACCAAACATCAATAGCAAATAGCACAGGTAATGTTTACATAAATACTTACGACACCAGTCAAAGTAAATTTAGCATGTTATTATCACATGTACATTTTTGTGATGGACAACAATTAGCACCAACAGTTTTTGGTGAAACAGATACAACAACTGGACAATGGAAAATTAAGGCAGATCCTAGTTTTACTCCAGGTACAAATGGATTTACAATTTTAAAAGACGGAAACACAATTACAGACCAATCAGCTAATTCTAATGACTGGACTTTAGCTGGTGGTACACTAACTAATACTGTAGATAATCCTTCCGATAATTTTGCAACAGTTAATATATCATATTATAGTGCTACAAATGTTACTGCTACTGGAATACATCTTGGAAATCTAGGAATTAATCAATCATCTAATGCTTCACCTTTTTATTCAACTATATCTGTACCAAGTGGTAAGTATTATTGGGAGGGTTTTGTAGAAACTGTTGGTTCAAATAATATGCATGGTGTTCACAGAACACTAGACATAAACGAAACAAACAATCCTGGTAATCCAGCTAATGCAGCTTATGGATATGCTTATAGGTCAGACGGAAGTAAATTTAATGGTGGGTCAGCAACATCTTATGGAAATAGTTTTACAAGTGGTGATTATATTTCGGTAGCTTATGATGCAACAAATGGTGCTATATGGTTTGCAAAAAATGGTACATGGCAAAACTCAGCAACTACTTCAGAGATAGCTGCTGGAACTACAACCAATGCAGCTTTTTCAAGTATGCCAACAAACGGAGTATTTTACACACCTTATACTTATCTTAGTAGTAGTGGTGTTGTTAGATTTAATTTTGGTAATGGAGTATTTGGTTCAACAGCTTTAACAGGTACAACTTATTCACCAACTGTAGGAAATACTAGTGCAAAATTTAAGTACAATATTGTACCAAATGGTTTTGCAGCTTTATCAACGAAAGGATTAAACCAATAATGTCTTATACAACAATTAATAAATCTTCAGATCATTTTAATACTAAAACTTATTCAGGTACAGGTGCAATACAAACTATATCAGGAATAGGTCTTGAGCCATCATGGATATGGATTAAATCAAGAACTAATGCTGGTAATCACAAATTAACAAATACAGCACAAGGATTAACTTATTATAATAGAGCAAACGGAACTAACGCACAAGAAAATCACACAGATTCAATAACTGCTACAAATAATGATGGTTTTGTTTTAGGAGCTGATTCTACAAATGATTTCAATGCAAACGGACAAAGTTATGTATCATGGAATTGGAAAGGTGGTACTACATCAGGTTTATCAGGTGGTGATATTACACCAAGTAGTTATTCATATAATGCAGTAGCTGGTTTTGGAGTTTATAAATATTCTGGAAATGGTTCTGATAACCAAACTATAGTCCATGGTTTAGGTGCTACTCCTAGTGCAGTATTATTTAAATCATTAACTAACACTGAAGCTTGGAGATATCACTATGAAGATAGAGGACAATTTTTTACTCATAGACAAATATTAGATGACAATGTTGCTAACGCAGGTCAAACTGATGGGTTAAAAGCTGCATCAAGCACAACAGTTACTTTAGGAAATGGTGGTGCTTACAATACAAATGGTCAAACTTATATAATGTATTTATTTGTAGAAAAAACTGGTTACAGTAAATTTTCTCATTATGTTGGAAACGGAAATACAAATGGTACATTTATTTATACAGGATTTAAACCAGCTTTTATTATAACAAAAAATCAAAATGCTACAGATAGTTGGATTTTATTAGACAACAGAAGAGATGTTGCACCTAATCCACATAAATTAGCTTTATTTCCTAACGGAACTGATACAGAAGCTGGTGATTATTTAACAGATTTTTATTCTAATGGATTTAAAATTAGAAGTGCTACTGGTTCATTAAATACAAATGGTTCAGTTTATCTTTATTTAGCTTTCGCAGAAGCACCATTAGTTGGCTCAAATAATATTCCATGTACGGCAAAATAGGAAAAAATAAATTATGACAAAAGCAAGAGATTTAGCAAACTTTGTATCAGGCACTAATAGTGCAATCACTACTACACAGATAGATGATAATGCAGTAACTAATGCCAAGATAGCAAATGAATCTATTACAATAAATGGTTCGGCAGTTAATCTTGGTGGATCTGTTACAGTTGGTGAAACAAAACCAACAATCTCCGGCATAAGTCCTAGTACAATAGAGAACACAGCAACTAATATTACAATATCAGGTACTAATTTTGTATCAGTACCTACTGTTGAAGCTATTAGTTCTACAGGTTTAATTACAAGAGCAAATTCAGTTTCTTTTTCAAGTGCCACATCTATTGTAGCAAATTTTACTTTAGCTACAGATGGTACATATTTTATAAGAGTAGAAAACAATGATGGTAATGCAGTAAGATCAGGTTCTGCTTTACTTACAGTTTCCGATGCTCCTGGTTGGACTACTTCGGCTGGTTCATTAGGAACTTTTGCAGCTGGTACAAGTTTTGGTACAATAAATTTAACAGCAACAGATTCAACATCAATGTCTAAAACATCAGGTACATTTCCAGGTGGTATGACACTTAATAGTGGTGGAAGTGGTACATCAACATTAACTGGTACAGAATCAGGTGCTACAGCAGAAACAACTTACAGCTTTACAATTAGAGCAACAGATGCTCAAGGTCAAACTGCTGACAGAGCTTTCAGTATAACAATATCAGTAGGAATTAATAACTCAGGACAGTTTAACTAGGATAATATTATGGCAACAACATACATATATAGGACACCATCTTCGACAGGAAGCAATACCATATCAACATTTTCAGGTTGGTTGAAAAAATCAGTAAATGGAAGTTATGAGGGTATTTTTACATCTGTTTATGAAACAGGGGAATTTTTTGAAATAAATTTTGAACCAGGAGATTCTCTTGAAGTAAGAGCAAAAGTAAGCAGTAGTTATGTTTTAAGAAAAATTACTACTAGAAAATTTAGGGATAATTCTGCGTTTTACCATATCGTAGTTGTTATTGATACTACAAATGGAACAGCAGAAGATAGATGTAAAATATATGTAAATGGAACAAGAGAAACAAGTTTTTCTACAAATACAAATCCATCTCAAAATCAAGATTTAAAAATGAATACTGCTGGAAGTTATGAACAAAGATTAGGTAGAGATGAGTGGAGTACACCAGCTTACTATGATGGATTAATGTCTCATGTGCATTGGGTTGATGGAACTGCTTATCAGGCATCAACTTTTGGGGAAATAGATTCTGTTAGCGGAATTTGGATTCCAATAACAAGTCCAGCTGGAGTAAGTTATGGAACTAATGGTTTCTTTTTTAAATTTGAAAATTCAGGCAATATGGATTTAGATAGTAGTGGAAACAACTTAACATTTACTACAGGTGGAACACTAACTCAAAATGTAGATACACCCTCAATAGTTTATAATTCTCTTAATATGTCAGCTTCTCATCTTGGAACAGGTATTACTATTTCAAATGGAGGTAATTCATTTAATTCAGGTAGTACAGTTCAATATGGAATTGGTGTCTGTAATTATGCTTTAAATAAAGGTAAGTGGTATTACGAATATAAAATGGGTCATGCTTGTGCTGGTGGTGGAATAGGCGATACATACCAAGTAGCTTTAAGAATAAAAAGTGGTACTGCTTTAGGTAACACTACTGAAGAATTTGCATGGGAGGGTAATGGTTATATGAAAACAAATAATGGTCAATCAGCTTATGGCTCTGCTGCAAGTGCTGGTGATATTATTGGTCAATATATAGATTTAGATAATAATAAAATGTATGTAGCTGTTAATGGAACAATACAAAATTCAGGAACAGGGTTTTCAATTACTGACCCTAATAGTTTAAGTTCAGGTTATTATTATGTTGGTTTAATTTCAGACCAATGTAGTGCAACAGCAAATGTAACTGCTGATATGAATTATGGTGGTGGATATTTTGGAACAACGGTTGTATCTTCTGCACAAGCAGACGCAAACGGACAAGGAATATTTGAATACTCACCTAACAATGGTGGTGCTGCATCTTTTGATAGTGCTGCTAAAAACTTTTACGCATTAAACACTAAAAACATAAAGGAGTTTGGATAATGGCTTATATTTCATTTAAACCATCAGATAATTTTTCACCAAATATATGGAACGGTACAGGTTCTGCTGGTCATACAATTACTACAGGTCATAGTACCGATATGGTTTGGTTTAAACAAAGAAATGGAACGCAATACCACCAAATTTTAGATGATGTAAGAGGTTTAGATAAACCTATTTATCCAAATGATAACCTTGCACAAGGTAGTGGTTCAACAAGAATATCAAGCACAACAAGCACAGGATTTGTTTTAGGTGATGGTAATAATGACAGTAATGGTTCAGGTAATACTTATGTTGGTTTGTCTTGGAAAGCTAACGGACAAGGTTCATCAAACACAGATGGTTCGATAAATACCACTTACACATCAGTTAATACTACTGCTGGTATCTCAATTTGTAGATGGACTGGAAGTGGTGCTAACGCAACTATTGGTCATGGACTAGGTGTTGTACCTAAAATGTATATTGTTAAAAACACAAGTGTTGCAAATGATTTTAATGTTTATCATCATAGTATTGGTAATACTCATAGATTATTTTTAAATATCACACAAGCACAAGAAGATAATGCAAGTGCTTGGAACGATACGTCACCAACTTCATCTCTTTTTACAGTTGGTACAAATACCAATGTTAATCAAAGTGGTTCTGCAATGGTTGCTTATGTATTTGCAGAAAAACAAGGTTTCAGCAAATTTGGAAAATATAAAGGAAACGGAAATGCAGATGGTACGTTTGTTTACACAGGATTTAAGCCAGGATTTGTAATAGTAAAAAATATTGAAACTACAGGTCAATGGCAAATGTTTGATAGCAAAAGAGGTGTAAATAATGCTATGGGTTTTCTTTATCCTGATAGTGCTGAAGCAGAAACAGCGACAGTGCCAATGGATATATATTCAAATGGTTTTAAATTTAGAGATACTAGTGAAGCAAGAAATGGTAATGGTTATGATTTTGTTTTTATGGCTTGGGCAGAAGAACCTTTAGTGGCATCAAATGGTGATGTAGCACCGGCAAGATAATTATGGCAAACAGTTATAAATTTAAAGGTGTTACTTTAAGTACTCAAAGTGAAACATCTATTTTAACAGCTGCTGCTAAAGAAACTATTATTATTAAATCATTAAGAGTTACTAATAATACAGGGAATACACCTAGTATATCTTTTGATGTATTAGATAGCTCTAGTTCAGTCGAAGCTACAATTTTAAACACACAAAGTTTGTCTGCTAATAATTCTGTTGAAATTTTAACACAACCTTTAGTTCTTGAAACGACAGATATTCTTAAAGCAACAGTCAGCAGCAACGATAATATAAATATTGGAATAAGTTATTTAACTATATCGTAATGAAATTAGTAAGAATACCAACCGAACTGTTAGATACAGTTTGGACTTTGGTACAACCCTCTATACAAGAAGCTTTAGTTTTTTCAGGAAATCATACCGATAGTGATTTTGTTTTAGAAACATTAAAAGCAGATAAATATCAATTATGGATTGTTTGGGACACTTCTAAAAAAGGAGTGCAAGAACAATTTAGAGGTGTTGTAGTTACCGAAATAATTAAAAGAAAACTAAAACAATCTTGTCATATATTTATCATGACAGGAAAAGGCAGACAACAATGGCAACACTTAATAGGAGTCATTGAAGATTTTGCTATACAACATGGTTGCGAACAAATGGAATTGTTTGCAAGGCCAGGATGGCAAAAAATATTACAACAATACAAATACAAAAGAACTCATGTAGTTCTTGAAAAACAACTAACTAAAAAGGAAAAATAATATGTCATTTGGAAGTAGTGGGTCAGGCGGAGGACAAGCACAAAATGTTAATGTTCAGCCCTATGCAGCAGCACAACCAGCATTAAATCAAATTATATCTGAAGCTGGTCAGGTTTACAATCAAGGTGTAACTGGTGCTGGATATGTAGCCCCAACTAGTCAAACAACAACTGGTTTAGCTCAACAAGAAACATTAGCTAATGCAGCTAACACACAAATTTCAAATACTTTAGCTGGTAATTATTTAAACCCTTATTTAAATCCAATGTTGCAAGATGCTACTAGTCAAATTGCAAATAGTATTAATACTGAATTTAGTGGTGCTGGTAGAACACCAGGAAGTCCATTAAACCAACAAGAAATTATTGGTCAAGTTGCTGACTATGCTTTACCTTTAGCTTTTCAACAATACAATACTGAAAGACAAAACCAATTAGGTTTAGCAACATCTTTACCAAATTTAATTACAACTGGGCAACAATTAGAACAAATTGAAAGACAAAAGAATTTAGCACCTTTCCAAGCTCTACAACAATATGGAAGTATTATAAGCCCAATAGCATCAGGTTTACCAGTAACACAATCAGAAACAGCTTATAACCCTAACATATTTACACAAGCTTTAGGCGGTGCATTAGTAGGTAATAAACTAGGCGGTGATAGATTTGGAACTGCTGGTGGAGTAGTTGGTGCTATAGGCGGAGTATTATCAGGATTATTATAATGAATAAAATAAATAAAATAATTTATAATTTAAAACAAGATATAGATAAAAACACAACAAAATATATTATGATTGTTGGTGGTTTAGCTATTCTTGGAATTATTATCTAATATGAAAAGTTATAAAAAAGCGGTTGGCTTGTTACAAGAAGATGCACCTGAAAATCACTTTCTTGCATATATAAATACTACAGAAGCAAAAGCATTAAAAGAAATGGGTGGGTCAGGTAAAATGACTCCACAAGGTATATTAAGTTTTGAACCTGAAGATGGTTATGAGGGTGAAGTTTCAAGTAGTTTTGGTGGATATGGTGGCGGTGGTTTTAGCGACAATACAGATTCAGAAGAGAATCAACCTTACAATAATCAAGGTTTTAATTACAGCGGTTCATCGGATGATAGTCCTTATGATGGAACAGAAGATTTAGAAACACAAAGAGAAATAGATATCCAAGTTGAAAACGATAAATATTTTGATTATGAAACTGAAGCTTATAAAAATGTTGAGGCTAAAGCTGTGCCTACTTTTGAACAAGGTAGTGGAAAATTTACTGGCACAAAAACTGTAGGTCAAGGTATAGTAACAGCAGCAGATTACAATTTAGCAACTACTAAAGGTATTATGCTAGACGATACTATAAGCAAAGATGACAAGGTAGAATTTTTAAATACTATTCAATCTATTGTAAATTCTAAAAGAGATAGTGGTAAACCAGCAGTTGATTTTGAGGGTAAAGAATTTATCCAAGATAATTTAGAAAAAACATTAGCTGAAATTAAAAACAATTCTTTTTATGATACTTATACTAAAGATGAAAAATTTGACGCAAATTCACAAACTTATAATGATGCGTTTTTAGATGCACCTTTTAAAACTTTAGGCACATCATCTATTGGTATTACTGGTGTTAGTCCAGTTGGCGGTGCTATGAAAATTATGTTTAATTCTTTAAAAGATTCTTTTAAAAACAAACAAGCATTAGATATGATTGGATATGATGGCACTAAACTAAAACCTAATTATGCTGAAGTAGGTGATGGTGGTGGTATTTTGACTGATAAAGAATATTTATTAGGTAATACTTTAGATAGTGACCAAATTAATCAAGCTATACCTAATTTAAGAACTGATACAAATAATCCTTTACCTGATTCAGTTGTAAATAGATTTTACGATAATAAAAGTTTTAGCACAAATGATTTTAAAAAAAATTACAACGAAGCTTTAGCAAAAATTACTAACACAACACAAAACAATAAATATAATTTTAGTGGATATAATAATATTTTCTATGATTACTTAAACGAAAGAGGATTAATTTAATGGCAACTTTAAAAGGTTTACTAGAAGACGAAAATTTTATGATTGGTATGGGCTTACTTGGTGAGGGTGCTAAAGGTAAATCTATAGGCGAAGCATTTAATACATCTGCTAAAAATTATGCAGATATGAAAAAAGCCTTTTCTGTTTCTGCACCAAAAACAAAAGCTGTAATTAACACATTAACTAATGGTTTAGTTTTAAGGTCAGACAAACAAATTGCTGAAACAAATAAAGGCGGTGATATACTTATTCCAGCTCCCAAAAAAGGAGTTACTGTTAATACAGGTAATTCACAAAATGAATTTGAAAAAGCTTTAGGTAAGGGTGATGCTAAAACAGTTTTAGATTTAAGAAAATTATCTGAAGCAGCTGTAAAAGAAAATGATAGTTTAACACTTGTAACTACTTTAGCTAAAGAATTAGAAACAGGTCAATTTGGTAATACTTTATTAGATTTAGCAAAACTTGGTGAAAGATTTGGTATAGATATGAACTTTTTATCTCAATATAGTGATTCAGGTTCAATTGATGAAACTATTGCAAACGCAGAAACTTTAAAAATTGTATCATCAGTATTTGTATTTGATGCTATTGGTAAAACAAAAGGTTCAATATCAGAAAAAGAAATGCAATTGTTTCAAGATATTTCATTAGGATTAGGAACAACACCTGAAGGTATTGCTTTAACATCTAAAATTAAAAGAAGATTAAACGAAAGAATTATGGAAAAGTCTGAAATGATGGAAGAGTGGATTTCAGATGGTTCAAGACCTACTTCAAAAAAAGATACTGTTTATGGTAAACTTACATTTAACCAAATGTATAATAAATATATTAACCAAAAAGATAGTAATGGTGACTTAGTAAATCCTTTATTTACTAAAGAAGAGTATGCCGATATGAGTAATATAACTTCAGCAAATACAAACCCAAACATTATTGAAGATAAGCAAGGAAATAGATTTTATGTAACGCAAAAGGGTGGTTTTGTTGCTTTACCTAAATTAAAATAATATTATTATGGAATTAATAAAAGACGAAGAAAAAATAAAAGAACTTGAGTCTATTGTTATAAAACAAAAGTATGATGGTTCTAATGTTGTAACAGACAAAAATAAAATTAAAGAGCTTGAAAATATAGCAAACGTTAAAGCTCAAAAAGAAAAAGAAAAGCCTAATTCTTTTATAAAATTTACTAAAGATTTTTACACAGACAATATTAGCGGAAGTTCTAAAACAGAATTTCCTAATATGACTGAAATATATACTATTAATTCTAAAGGCACAGTAAAAGGTGCTTTAAAAGATTTATCTTTAAATTTTGGTTATATGAATACTGCTGACCAAAACGCAAGGTTAGATATGTTATTTGAAGCATATCCAGGATCAATTATATCAAAAGACAAATTTCAAAATATAATGATTACTTTACCTGAAGCATCAGTTGATAAAGGTACAAATAGAACTTTTTATCTTGATAAACCTGGAGTTAGTTTTGCTGGTGCAGTTGATACAGTCGGTACAACTTTATTATATGTTCCTGGTGCTGGTTGGGTTGCAAAAAATGTTGCTGGTGGAGCTGTAAAAAGAATAGTTGCACAAGGCGGATCTGCTACTGCAACAGGTATAGTTGGTGATGTAATTACAAACCAATTAGGTAATACTCAAGGCGATGGTTTTATACCTATTATTGATGAGGGTAAGGCATTATTAAATTTTAGTTTTGGTGCAGCTGGTGAAAAGTTTGCTCAAACAGTTACTAAAATAACAAAATTGAATAAAGCAACAAATTATTTAGAGCAAAGTGTACCAACAAATATTGCACAAATTTTTGGTAAACAAAAATATATTACAAACAAAGGTGTTGTAACTGAAGAAACTATTAACCTTGCAAAAAAAGTTGGTGCAACTGAAAAAGCTATGAAAAATAAAGTAGCTATGACTTCTTTTGCTTTAGCTTTAGATAATGGGTTAGATCCAAGTATTGCAAAACAAGTAGCTGGATTAAATGAGTTTGGTATATCTGTTTGGTTAGCATCTGCACAAGGTAATAAAAAAGCATTAAAAGAATTAGATCAAATTAGAGCTGGAAATGCTGGTGCGGATATGCAAGCAATTGTTCAAGCTCAAGATGATGCTATTTTACAAGAACATTTTAAAGCTTTAACTGCGATGCGAAACAAAATGTTATCTGATAAAGACTCAGCAATTAAAGGTCAAATTATTGGTGACCAAAAAAATATTGCTACAAGTAATATTGATGACAGTATTGCAAAATTAGATACTATGATTAACCAAACTGCAAAAAAAATGCAAGCTTCGGTAAATGCTAAATATGATGCAGTTGGTTTTAATTTAAGTTTTAAAAAACCACAAGTTAATGGTTTAGTAAGTAAATTAAAAGCATCATTAGTAAGTAGTGAGTCAGGTATAGGACAAGCTTTTAATAAAACTACTATGCCAAATACAGCAGCATTTTTAAAAAATATGGAAGGTTTTACTAAAAAACTTAACAATAAAAATTTAACTAAAATTACTTATGGTATGCTTGAAACTGAAAGAAAAAACTTAAACAGAATTATGTCTACTACTAAAGATGCAACTGATTTAGCTGCATTATCTGTTATGAAAAAAAGGTTTGATGTTTTTTATGACAACGCAGTTGAAAAAGGTTTAGCAAGTGGAAATAAAGATGTTTTAACTGCAATTAAAAATGCAAGAACAGCAAGTGCAGAATATAAAAAAATGTTTGTACCGCAAAATATTAAAGCTACTGGAACTAGAATTACAGATAAAGGCGGACAATTTACTCAAAAAGTTTTAAATGGTGAGTACACACCAAAAGAAATTGCAAACTTTGTTTATGGTGCTACTAAAGTTGGTGGCTCTTATAAAGATGTTGGGTTACCAGTTATTAAAAAAATGTATGAAATATTTCCTGATGGATCTGCCGGTAGAGATTTAGTTAAATCAGGTGCAATTAATAGATTAATGGAAAATAGCTTTAAAAAACTTGGAACTAGCAATAGAGAAGTATTTAGCCCTGAACTATTTTCTAAAGCTGTAAAAGATGCTGTAAGTGGTAATGGTAGAGATGTAACTAAAATTATTTTTACTAAAGCTGAAGCAAAAGAATTAACAAAATTAGCAGATTTAATTGAATCACAATTAAGCAAAAAAAGTTTTGTAAATGTTGAAGAGGGTTCTAGTGCTTTTATGGAAGTAATTAATAATAATTTAAGACAATTAGTTGGTATAAGTGCTTTTAATGTTGCAAACATACAAGGGCTACTTGCTGCTAGAGGTGTTTTTGATTCAGCTAAATTAATTGCTAGAAGAAATGCTGCACAAGGACAAATTAAAGAAGCTTTATTTGCTGCTAAACTACCATCAAGTTCAGGTGGAGCTGGTTTAGTAGACCAAGCAGTAGAAAATAGACCTGTGTTTAAAGATATAAATAATCAAATGTATAATAAACAAAAAATTGATAATGCAAAAGTTTTAGAAGATATGAAAATAATTGAGAGTTTAAATAAATACCGATGAGAACTCAATCGCAAAAAAACTCTGAAGAAATAATAAAATTACAAGGCGAAGTTAAGCTCATACACACAAAGATAACGGTTATTAAAGATAATCACTTAGCACACATCGATAAAAAATTAGATAACCTTTATAAAATTATTTGGCTAATATTCGGAATAAGTCTAGCAAGTCTAGCAGACTTAATAAAACATCTATTAATAAATTAAATACATCTCAAAAAGGTGTAGTTGGCGAATATGTAGAGATAGCAAACTTAACCAAACAAGGTTATTGGGTTGCTAAAGCAGTAGACCCAGCTTGTCCGTTTGATTTAGTAGCAGTAGATTCTAAAGGCAATATTCAATTGCTAGACATTAAAACAAATACTTACAGAAAAAAAGCTAAAAAGAAAACATGGAGTAAACGCATTTGTCGTTCTCCAACTAAATTACAAAAACAATTAAACATTAAATATGTGATGGTAGATCATGGAAATTAATAATGAAAATCAATGAGAATACGAATATCGGATTACCAATTAAAAATTTAATAGCTATCATTTTTTTTATTTGCACAGGTTTGTATGGCTTTTTTACAATCCAAGAAAGATTAAATAAATTAGAGACAGCAGATACCCTTTTCCAAGCTGATCTACTCAAAAAAGCAGAGCAAGAGCCGAAGAATCTAGAAATGTATATGCTCATAGAGCATTTAGCCGGTCAAATAGAATCAATAGAAAAAGAGATAGAGGCTAGTAGATACAACAAAGTAAATATAGATCACCTAAAAGAACAAATAATTTCTTTAAATAAAGATTTAGAAAAAATTAGAAACGGACATCAATGAAAAAAATTATAGATAAAATAGAGAAATTATTATTAAAACTTATGGGTTGGAAATAATGTTGGAATCTGTTGTGGCATTATTATTATTTCTAAAAGGTGATGTTATAGAAGCAACATATAAAGACAAGATGTCTGCCTGTCTCAAATCTAAACGTTTAGCTGAGAGGGAGGTAAATCCTAATAATGTTAGATTCAGTTGCCAAAAAATTCAAGCAGAAACAGAAATATATATGGGTGCTAAAAAAATTGTAAAAATAGTATCAATGAGTAAATAAAATTATGAAAAAATGTAAATGTGAAAGTTGTATTTGCAAAAAAAGAAAATGTGTGTGCAAAAAAATAGTGAAAGGGGAACTATGGTGCTTTTGGATAAAATTTTGTCATATATTGAGAGGAAAGTGTCAAGTTTAAATACTTGGATATGGTTAAAAAGAGTTTCAATATTAAGAAGACAATCAAAAAAATAACAATTTATGGAAGAAGTAAAAGCAAGAATTAAAGCTCATGAGGGTTTTAGAAACAAAGTTTACGAAGATACATTAGGTAAAAGAACAGTTGGATATGGTCATCTATGTGTGGAGGATCATTGGGATGATAATAAAGAATACGACGAAACTTACCTTAATGAAATTTTTGAAAAAGATTTTGAAAACGCATTATACAATAGTCGAACTTTAATTGGCAATAGAAATATTAATTATATTGCACAAGGTATAGTTTGTGAAATGGTGTTTCAATTAGGAATAGGTAATGTTTCTAAATTTAAAAAAATGTTTGCTGCTTTAGAAACTGAAAATTATGAAGAGGCAGCTAATCAAATGATTGATTCGAAGTGGCATAAACAAACAAAATCTAGATGTGAACATTTAGCTTCTATGATGAAAACGTCAGGAAAATAATATGTGGTTTAATTTAATTGGCATGGCTGTAAAGACAGGTGCAGCTGTATATAAAAATAAAAAAGAGGCTGAACAACTAGAAAGTTTAGCTTACAGAAATCATGCAGAAAAAATGGCAAAAGGTGAAGTCGATTTTAAAGTTCGTACACTAGATGCACAAGCTAATTCTATAAAAGATGAAATAGTTTTGGCGATTGTAATTTTACCAATTCTAGTTATAGCCTATTCTGTATTTAGCGGACAGCCAGACGCACAACAAAAATTAGATTTATTTTTTGAATACTTTAACAACTTGCCTGACTGGTATGTTTGGCTCACAGTTGGAATTTTTGGAAGTATTTATGGTTTAAAGCCAGGATTGGACTTGTTTAAGAAAAAATGAAAGTAGCTTTGGTTATGATTATGTGCAGCCAAATTGCTGGCGATTGTATGAGTCCTCACTTTTTAAGACACTATGATAGTTTTTCAGATTGTTTAATTGGTGGCTATGAGGAGTCTATTGATAAAATTAAGGAGCTAGGTAACAAAGAAGTTAATAAACATGAAATTATAGTAAAATTTAATTGTTATTATGACACCTCAACTAAACATGAGGGTGCTTAATGAAAGGCTACAAACTAGGTGTTCATAAATCTAGGTCAGGTGGTTTAACTGCTAAAGGTGTAGCTAAATATAGAAGAGAGAATCCTGGTAGCAAATTAAAAATGGCTGTTACTGGTAAAGTAAAAAAAGGATCTAAAGCAGCTAAAAGACGTAAAAGCTTTTGTTTGAGAATGTTAGGTATGAAGAAAAAACTTACCTCTGCAAAAACAGCTAGAGATCCAAATTCAAGAATTAATAAAGCATTAAGAAAATGGAAATGCTGAATTAACAAACACACATCAACAAATAAATAAAAGGAAAATACTATGTCACCAATGGGTATGGGAACTTATGGTTCTAAAAGAGGAAGACCACCTAAAAAGAAAAAAAGCAAAAAAGGCAAAAAAGGTAAAAAGAAAAGATAATGAAAAAAGGTTATCATAAAACTAAATCAGGTAAGATTGCTAAAAAGGGCTTATGGTTTAATATCAATAGACGAAAGAAAAAAGGCATAAGTCGTAGCAAAAAGAAATCAACCATTAGTCGTAAAGCTTACGCAAAAGCTAAAAGAGGCTTTGCTTAAACAGTTTGGAATCAATCTAAAGTATTTTCATACTGATTGATTAAGTTGTGGGGTAACCACAGGGATATGGGTGGGTAAATATCATGCACTATGTTGCTAATAAGTTTACATATAATTTATTAGCTCTAGTGCTTGTGTAGTGCAAACAGTAAAAAATAAAGTAAAATTAGGTAGTTCTATTGATTACAAATCAATTGCTCTACCAATTGAGCTATAAGGGCAAAAATATATATAGGCTTTTACAACAGTTTCGTTGTAAGAGCCACTTTTTTTATGCCTATTCTAAAGCTTGAATTGTAAATTTCAACTGCCTTTAGTGCAAATCTAGTGCAAATAGTAGTGCAAAATAAGGGCGAATAACCTATTGATTTTTCTTGACCTGTTGCAATTAAGTTGCTACTCATTGTATATCGATAAACAATGAAAAAAGGATATAAAATGAAAACACTTATAGAACAAGGAATAGATATAAAAAAAATAGATTATGTTATTTTTGAAAGACCAAGCAACTTTTGTACTATTGCATTTAAAAATGGTGGAGTAATGTCAAAAACATTAAATCACTTAAATGAAAAACAAATACAAAAATTAGAAAAGTTTGAAAAAACGGAACTTGACTTGGAATTTGAAGAGGCAATAGCATAAATGAACACAAAACCTTTAACAGAATTGTTATTTGTTAATACATATGACACTAACATAGTAAAAAAGCTTTTCCCTGAAGCTGCTAAAAAAATAAATACAATTTTTACTTTTGATATGAAGGGTCAAAAATACCTAAAAGACACTAATTTTCATGAAATTGTATATAAATACTTTAATATTAAGAAAAAAGACCGACTAGAATTTGACAAATGTTTTTGTTTTTTATGTGAAATTTTAGATGAAGAAAAAACCTTACCAAAATCAGGGAGGTTAGATATATAATGGCTGACTTACACAAACGAAAGTGGCTTAACAAACAAGGCAAACCTCAATGGGCTTGGTGCTATAAATGGAAAGAAAACGGAAAAGACCACTCCGTACAAAGTAAAATAAAGCAAGTTGTTGAAAAGGCCAAACAAGAACACCAAGAACGAAAATACAATCATTTAACAAATGATAAAGTTGATTTAGTTAGCAGCTATAATCAATATGTAAATTCTTTAAACAATCAACTAATTAATAAAGATATAGGTATAGGCCATGTTAAAGATTGTAAATCAATATATACACACCAAATATTAAACAAGCTTAACAATGTTAATCTTAAAGATATTGATTACATTTGGATTGAAAATTATATAGCCAAATTAAGAAATGATGGACTTACTGATGCTTATATTAAAAGAGTCTTTCATATTTTTAAAGCTATATACGATGTTAATGTACCAAAATTAATTAGAACTAACCCATTTGTTGCTAAAGATTTTTTCAAAAAAAGTCGTAAATCTACAACTAGAGATATGATTAACTTTGATATTTGGTCATTTAGCAAAATCCAAGAATTAATAAGTTTTGTGCCTAATAAACCTACACAGCTTATGTTTAAGCTAATGGTAGATACTGCTTGTAGGCCAAGTGAAGCTAGGGCTGCTAGTAGGACTCATTTAAAAGTATTATCTAATACACCGCATTTTGAAGTCAATTTTAGTATTGATAGAGATAACAAGCTAAAACCCCCTAAAACTGATGAGGGGCATAGAACAGTTACTATAAGTGCTAACCTAAAAGATGAGCTTGTAAGTTATATTAATACCTTACCTAAAAACCAAGAGTATTTGTTTTTAAATGGTAAAGGTAATTTTATTGACTTAAAAAGTATGACTAAAGACTTAAATATTGCCATACAAGCTATATCTAAAAAGTATAAAATTGATTATTTTAGTAATAGAAAAACTTATAGCTTTAGACATTGGGCTGCTAGTAAATGGGCTTATGATGGTATTTATGAAAATGCCATAGATTTATGTAGAGATATGGGCGATAAAAGTGTGGACTTTGTTTATAAAAATTACATTAAAAGATATGGTAAAAAGCCTGACCCTAAAATATCAGCCTATAAAGATACATCTAATGCTTGGGGAACAGCTGTTTAAAAGGCCATACAAGGCCATACAAGGCTATCAATTACAATCTATGAGGGTTATAAAGCTTATTAAAATGGGCTTACAATAACTTAATACTATAAGCCCATACACACAACGATACTCAAAGCTATTAACTTTGGGTATCAACATCAACTTTTACAGAGCTTGTTGATGGCTTTAAGGCCATATTATCAGGTGTCTGTAAATAACCTAATAATTTTGTACCACCTCTTACTTTACTTGGTAGTATTTCTACTGGTGCAGCTTTTACCAAATCAACTAAGTGGGTTAGTGGAATTTCTAAAGTTTTAAATATCATACATAAATTTTTACCTTTTAATTCATTTGTGCCTTTTTCGTATTTTTGAACTTGCTGATATGAAACTCCTAAAACTTTTGCCACATCGTCTTGTATTAAACCTTTTTTTAATCTGTATTCTTTTATTAATTCACCTAATGCTTCATCAAATAACTTGCTCATTTTTACCTTTCATTTTTTAAGGAGAGAGAGAACCTTATAAGAAGTTTACAACTCTTACTTTAACAAACTAAAAATTACTTAAACATATAGTTTGCGTCTTTATTTTCTACCTCAACAATTCGTCTATATAACTGTTTGTACTCAACATAATTTTTTAGGCTTTTAACATTTTGTCTATTCTCAATTTTAGCCATAATGTTTTTATGTACCTTGTCCAGTTTTTTGTATAGACGCACCTTTGAATTGTTCATCGGTCTCCTTTGTTAATTTAATGTTAGATTTTGTATATTTTAAATCTAACACTTCAATCTTGGCATTATCGCCAGGACTATCTGTTTCTGCTGCAACTTGCACAGAATCAAATTCTTTTGTAGCTGTAAACTCAGCAGTACCTTGCCATGTTTTTTTACAGTTTTGTTTAGTGGAACTCATTTAGTGAGTACTCCTTGTTAAACTTTAATGTATTAATATTATTTATTTGTGCTGCACTCATCCTTATTTTTCTTTGTGCAGATTTACCTACATCTATTAAATGTAAACTTTTTAGCTCTGAAACAATTTTACCAGCCCTAGCTCTACTGAATCTAAATTTTTTTGATATCTCTAGTTGTGTTGGGCTATATGAATTTTTACTTATAAATTCACTTATAAATTTTAAAACATCGTATTTAATTCTACTTAAATAGATGTATTGTTCATCGCTTTTTTTTGTCATTATCTTTTCCTTTAAATAAATTTTCAACATTTGCTGTATCAAAATCTTTGAAGATTCCACCTTCTTTTTTTATAATGTTTAAAACATCTAATAATTTTTCGGAGTATTTAATAGATTTCATTACATCCATTATGGCTTTATCAATTGTTAAACCACCTTTACTGCCGAATCTCATTAAATGTTTCATACTTGAACATCGTAAATAACCAATAGCTTCTTCCTCTGATACTTGGGACATAATTGCATCCCAAGTTTCAATAGATTTATCCTTGTAGTGTTTTGGATTATCGCTTTCAGACATTAAAAAGGTGCTTTCGTATCAGATTTATAAGGCACACCAATTTTTAAATGTGGATTTGGTTTACCCTCTCTTGTAGCATTTCCCCAAAAAGTTATGTCAGCTACAGTACCGGCTTTAATTACTATATCTTTTTGAAATTTAAAATTTTTAAAGCTATGAGTAGGTGCAGCTGGATTATCACTTTCGTTTTTATAAACATTAAAATATACTTCATCTTTTTTTTCCATATTGGCCATTATTGTTTTCCTTTATTTATTTTTTCTTTACTTTTGATGTATGTTTGTTGTGTTAGTTCATGTAGGCTAGGGCTATTGGCTTTAACAGCATCTAAACTATCTGAATATTGTTTTAAATAAGGTTGCATCCTTTTTTCAAAATCATTTTCTGTTTTTGAATTTTTAGCTTCCTCCTCTATTGATTTTTTAAAAAAAGTTACAAAATCATGAATATTAGCAAATTGTTTTGCTACTACTTTTGGTTCTTCCTTTTTAGTTGTTTCTTTTTTAGCTATTGCGTTTTGTTGTACTACTGCATTACCAACCTCTTCAGCACTTGCATATTCAGTACCATGTAAACCCATAGCAGCTAAAGCCCTACCTAAAGCAGATGTTTCTGCATTTTCTAAAGCACTTGTTTTATTTATAAATGTTGAGCCAATTTTTTCTAAAGCTAAACCTGAGTAAGTATTGTTTAAAACTTTTATAATAACTTTTACAGCAACCATGCCATCTTTACATAATGGTTCAATAATTGATGAATCAATTGATGTTTCGCTTGGAAAAGCATTCATTAAAACAGTGTGCCTTGTTGCTACTGTTAAATAATTTTTACCTTTAAAGTCCATACCTTTAGCTTTACTTAATATTTGTTTCATCTGCTCATACTTGGCAGCATAATCTTTCATATATCCCCTTTGTTTCTAAATTGGTCGATGGTTTGTTTTTCAAGTTTTGTGTATTTTTCCTGTAAATTTTCAAATCTTATTACAAGTGTTTCCCATTTATCTTTATAAAATGTCATCCTTTTCATGTAATATCTTGCATTTTCTACTTCAGCTTTTATTGCTTCTTGTGCAGCATTTAAGTTTTTAGATTCTAAAACAGGTTTTGTTTCTGTAATTGACCTAACATCAACTGTCATAAAACAGATTTGACAATAATTCATATTTTCATAATTTACTGTTGATGGTTCTTTACACATTGAACAAGAATTAAACATAATAGCTTTTAAACCTTTCAATAAACTCATCAGGTACATTATCCCAACCCCAACCTTTTTTTTTAATATCAGAGAAATCAGGCACACAAAGCCAAGCTAATTTTTTTACATCACCATCAGCTGCCTCTAGTTTTTTTTGCCAAGCAATCTCATAAATTTTTAAAACATTTAAAGCTTTAGTTAAATTTTCTTCCTTTAACTCATCGCAGTTACGTTCAGTAAATAATTTTCTTTCAGTTGCAGTAGCATAAGACAGAAAAGGCGGTACTTTGACCGCCTTTTTGTACAGGGAGACTTGCATAACATCGCTAAAATAAGGTCGTTGTTCAATTCTTTGATGTGTATAGACCCAATCGCCAATTCTGTTATTAGTAACTTTTTCTTTTTTTTTCTTTTTAGGGTCTTGTTTAAGTGGTTTGTTAGAAACTGTGCCAAACTTATTTTTAAAATCGCCTAATACTTTTTTCGAAACTAAATCAATATACATTAACCAATAAGTTTGTACTGGTGGAGTCCATAAAGTTTTTTGTTCTTCAGCAACCCATTTTTGTTTACCATAAATATCTTCTACTTCTTTAATATTATCTAAATGGTTTTGTGCTTGTGGCTTTGCAAATCTGTAAATAAATTGAAATTTAATTGAATCTTTTTCATTAAATGGTGTGTAACTATCCACTAATCTTTGCACATCAGGTGAAAATAAAGCTTCATCTAAAGTTATTTTTTTAGTTAAAACTTCTTGAACTATTAAATGTACTAATGAGCCACCTCTAAAAGAAGCATTATCTAAGCTTCTTGATTCTTGGCTAGTTAAGACTATTTTTTTAAAAAATCTGTCAGCTGCTTTCATATTAGCAGTAGACTTGGAAGTGTGGGCTAAATTAAACTTGGTATAACAATCGCCTACCTTTTGAAATATATCCATTACCGAATCTTATAATATATTTCAGCAACTCAATCAACATCTAAAGGCAATTGGTATGCAATTATTTTTTCACAACTTTATAGTTAGTAGTGGCATCTTCAATTCTTGCAGACCAATCAGGAGTTATATTACTTACTACAGCACCATGTAATTTACCTGTTAAAATACAGTAAGAAACAACATTATAACTACCATCGCCATTAGGTTCTAACCAACCCATGTAAACAACTTTAGATTTTTTACATTTAACAAATGATAATTTACCATCTGCTTCGTAACTTACTTTATTACTATTTTTATATAATCTTATTGCATTTGGTAAGGTTCTGCCTTTGTGTATTATTCCAACGCACTCAGGATTTGCAATTGCAACCTCTATTTTAAATTTTCGCTTTTCAGGATACATAAGCACTTTACCACCATCAAGCGATTCCCCTATAACTTTAATAAAATTTTTACCCCCAATAAAGTCTTTTGCTACTAAATAAGCATCATTAGGTTTTTTATTTTCATTTAATAATTTAGCTAAAAACCTAGCTGTATCGTATTCACCCCAATTAGTTTTAGCATCATCTTTTTTATTAATATTCCTATTTAGCTTTATTTCCCAATTTCTTGCAGTAGCTTTATTTTTGAATTTTTTAGCTAATAGGTGTTTTAAAACAATTTCTCTACTATCTCTAATTGTAGTCCATTTTTCTTTATTAAATATTGCCATTAACATCATTTTATATCCTTTTGTTTACAATTGCTATTACCTAATTGTTGCTTATAGGTTGCTTTGTACTACCTTACAAGCTTTAATTTACATAGATTGTGCATTAATATATACTCAATGTTGATTTGATTATTAGAATCAATTAATACGATATATAAAGGATTTATGGATAAAAAACCCATTTTTAACAATTTCAAATCATTAATTTTAGCTTGTTTCATAGTTATTTTATTTACAGCTCACACAACCACAACATCACTCACTTCAGACCGAATCACATTTTGTGCAAAATACATTGTTTGGTCAGACTTTTATAAAGGGTGGTTTGAGGATGAGCATTGTCGTTAAGTTAGAATTTTACGAAATACAAGTAGCTGCACTAAATGGAGTAAGTCGATGTGTAGAAACTTTCAGACATAAACAAAATTGGGGGCATGGTTATAAAAAAGATATGATACATCAATTTTCAGATTCAATAGTTGGCTCACTTGCCGAACAAGGTGTTGCAAAACATTTAGGAGTTTATTTTGGCAGCCATGTAAATACTTTTAGTGAGCCTGATCTAATGCTTGGCGATAAAAAATTACAGGTTAGATGCCAGAAACCTAAAACAGATCGCAAGAATTTTTTAATTATTAGAGAAAATGCAAAAGCAGACGAATATTATATTTTAGCAATTAATAAATGTCCTGAAATAGAAATAGTTGGTTGGGTAAAAGCTGGTGATGTTATGAAAGATAAATCTTTTTTAACTGATTTTGGCTTCAGCGATAGACCTAAAGTTTACGGTGTACCGGCTGAGATGTTACGGCCTATTTCAGAACTTATTAATGGCTAAAGAAAAATGCGTTAAATGCAATATCTCAATTGGGGATATTAAATATAAGGCTGAGTTGTATTGCATGATTTGCTACATGAGCCAAAAAACGAAAGACAAGGAATATGTTAGAGAAAAACGACAAAATGAAAATACAAAAGATTGAGTTTACTAAATTAGATTTAATAAAACTTGAAAAAGCTCTAACTGATTATTGCTTATGTAAAGAACTTTTAGAATATAAAGATTCAGACAACATACCTGTATTTCCAATACTTAAAAAAATTAGACGAAAATTAGGCATAGTAAATAAAGATGGCACAAAAAAAATTATATAATATTATTTATGCAGACCCAGCTTGGTCTTATAATGGTAAGTTACCGCAAAGAGCTAAAGTTCAACATTATCCTGTAATGGAAAATAATGATATTTGTGCTTTGCCGGTAAAAGATATGACTGCTGACAATTGTGTTCTGTTTATGTGGGCTACTTTTCCATTATTGCAGCAAGGTTTAGATGTAATAAAAGCTTGGGGCTTTGATATTAAAACTTGTGCTTTTGTTTGGGTAAAAGTTAATAAAAGAACTGACACTAAACAAGCTTCGTTTTTCCCAGTTGATTCATTTGACAGCTTTTGGGGCATGGGATCTTGGACTAGGAGTAATGCTGAAATATGTTTGCTAGGTACTAAAGGCAAACCTAAAAGATTAGCTAAAAATATACACCAAGTTATATATGAGCCTATAAGAGAACACAGTCGCAAACCTGATTGTATTAGGGATAAAATTGTGCAGCTTTGTGGCGACTTGCCTAGATTAGAAATGTTCAGTCGAACTGTAACACCTGGTTGGGATTTATGGGGCAATCAAACTGATAAATTTAAAACAACTAAAACAACAAAAGAGGACAATAGAATACAAATATGAGTTGGACTTTTGAAAAGGTAAATGTTGATTTGCTAGACAATAAATTACTTACAGCTAATGAAAAGCTGATTGTAATACTTTGTAAAAGATTTGAACACAGTCCTAATGGCATAAGATTAAGCCATAAATACTTAATGCAAAGAACTGGTATTAAAAGTAAACGCACACTTGTTAAGTGTATGGATCGATTAGTAATGTTTGGTTACTTTGCCTATTTCCAGCCACAAAAAAATCGGCCTAACATTTTTACTTTTGATAAAAAATTAAAGCAGCAGTTTATTGCTAAAAACCTTGCTAGACGAAAAGCATTAAGCACAGCTATGAAAAAAGTTAAAGGCAAAGGGGTCAAGCATAAGTTGGTGGATAATAATGTGGTTAAGTTAAAGTTCACAAATCCTGGAGGTACAAAAAGTTAATGTTGGGGGTGCATTTATGTACCTGTATAGAGAGATATTAAATAGAACTAATATGGATGATGATAAAAATAATAAGTTGGTAACTATAGATTATAAACAGTTTATTAAAAAACTACAAAAGAAAACAAGCTTTCCTTATTCAAGAGCAGTACATAAAAGAAAAATAGATAGAAAAGGCTACGATTTACAAAAACAAATAAAACAAAAAAGGCAGCAGTTATCTACGGAGAGTTTCGGGCATTACCTGGATGACCAAATAAAAGATAAAGCATCTAAAGATGAATATGCAGCTGGAGGTGCTTACAAAGCTATGTTGAAGTTGTTTAGGGATGCCAAAGCTGAACAGCTTAATGAAGATGCAGAATACAGTAAAAAATTAAAAAAATTCTTTAAGGGTGATAATGATTGAGCTTAAAACCCCTGTTAAAATACAAGATTTAGATAATTACTTAGGCATAGCTGCATTTGTAGATAAACACTTACCAAAAGTTAAGTATGGGCGATGTGGGGCTATGTATCAAATACTTGAGATAGTTCCTGATATTAATGAACATAGCTATTATCACAAACAACCTATTAAGATTACACCAACTTCAAGGCAAATAGCTATTTACGACTTTGTAGCTATTGCCATGTTAAAAGCTACACCTGAAGATAGATTGCTAATCTATAAACGTAACTTTCCAAGACGTAAAAGTTTTAGACAAATTAAAAGGGAGGGTTGGTTACATTGGAGTCATACAACGATTGCACACAAATACAAACTAGCATTAGCTACTGTTTGTTCTATTATTAACAAGCATGGAATAAATTATTTTAAGTAAGACTTTACAAGTTGCACTTTTTACTGCATTAAAAAACTATAATGGATATTCTACATCTTGTAGAATAGTTGTTATCGAATCTATTAGGGCTATCTTATTTTTCATTTATATCCTTACAATAGCCCTAATAACCTAACAATTAATTAAATCTTTTTTTAAGTCTAGACTCAATAGCTTTTTTTATAGGAAACTCATAAACATTATATGGTTTCTTATTTAAGCTACCGAAAGTGCTTGATAACTTGACATTTTTATAGCCAAGCTTTTTAAACACTTCAAAAACACACCAGTTTTTAGCTTTCATATTTCCTCCATTGTTACCGAATCTACAATAGATGATAACTGATATGCAACCAAATACAACCCAAAATATACACAGAATTTACAACATTTATGGCCAATAAAACAAAGTACAGCAAACAACTTATTAACGATATTTGTGCTGAACTTGCACAAGGTAGATCGATTCGTTCTTGTTTAAGCCCAGTTAATAAAAAGGAAGATAGACCTTGTTGGGAAACTTTTAGAACTTGGTTAAATAAAAACCCTGAAGTTAGGGAACAATA
>VMHT01005751.1_pt1 | contig 24910 bp, 27 predicted proteins | sample 4693611 | NCBI WGS metagenome assembly VMHT01 (sample SAMN12280063, study PRJNA550983) | marine metagenome | isolation source: seawater sampled from same location over 5 years 0.02-0.2 micron viral filtrate | place: USA: collected off the coast of southern California halfway between the port... ...
AAAAAGCCTTAGGACTTTGAAAAGTGGGGCAAAATATGCGGTATATGCGGTAGCCACTCTAAGCCCAATAAAAAACGAATTATTAAATATTCTATTTATATTCTACTTAAAAGTCATCACTAGGCACTAGCACTAGCCACTAGTAATAAATGTTTATAAATTCTTTAACTAATCTCGTATTTATTGCCGCAATAATGACGAAGTCAGTAGGATTATTACTAATTAAACGTAGCCTTTAACTAAACTTGATTAAAAGGATAATTAAAAAAATTTAAAATTGATTCTCTTAAAATCATTATTACTTAAGCACACACACTAACACTATGACCGAAACAATCTTTTCATCACTAGACTCTTTCATTAACAACAAACAGCCTCGTAGGTTCCCTAAGCAAGGCACTTATAACTTTTGGGAATGGGATTACGAATCACAAGAATTTCTTAGTTGGAAAATAGACATTAGTAAAAAGACTAAAGATTATCTCTACTTTACCGCCCATTCTCGTAATTTTAATAATGAAGGAAGTTGGTGGGAAGGCGAGCAACGCTGCTGGATAAGTAGGCTTCCTTATGGAGGTGAATTAATTGAAGGATTTAAGCACCTTAACGCCAATCAACTTTTTAAGCAAGGCGATGGTTGGGAACTTCTAGTAAATGGAAAACTTTGCTACAAAAACGGAGCCAAACTCGCTGAAATGGAAGTGGCAGGAACTATGAGTGAAGAACAAAGAGAATCGGCTAATAACCTTATTAAAGAGCCAGCAAAATTTCTCACGGAAAACAGCACTACTCTTGATTGTGCTATTGAAATCGCAAAGCAAGAACATATTGAACTAAAGGAATTAAAAAGAAAATACGCATTTCTAAAGGAGTCTATTGGGAATGTCCTAAAATACCATTAATTATTTTCTAGTATTATTATATATGCTAACATTCATTATTAGTTATAAAGGCAACGAGGAACAAGCCGATAGACTATTACTACAATTAAAACAGGCTGGATTTCCTGATATTACTATAATAAATCCCCTACCTTCTTGCGATAAAATCGGTATAAAACCTAGTAAAATTATTTTCTATACATTTAAAAAATATATACTCCCTAGGTTAATAGCCTTTAAAGATGATTGTATTATTTTGGAAGACGACGCGGATGTTAAAAGTCCCTACTCATTATATCTACAACATTTCCAGAAGGGTCTATTATCAAGGCTTAGTTGGTATAAACAAACAAAAAATTATATTGGTGGAACAACGTGCGTAGGAATAGATAAACGATTAATTCATAGACTCAATATCGCTATACATAAAGCACGCCCACAACACTGGGATAGGTTCTTAACAACATTCGGCTATAGCTTAGACTCAGGCGAACATTACGTAATAGAAAAAGATAAAAGACTAGGTGGAACAACAACGCACTATTCACCTATCGTCGGTGAGATAAGAGAAGGCTACAAAACTACTTTTTAAATCCAGCCATATTCTTCGCAAGATTTACTCGGCGTTTCATTAATTTAGTCATTTTTAATTTATTTCCTCGGAAGTCAAATTCTTCGCCATCTTCTACTTTAGACATCCTCGTCAATTCACCCTTCATTAGTGGTTTGCTATCTTTCTTCATTTTCAACATTCGTTTTAGCGAACCTTCTTTTAATTCGTCAAATGGGATTCCACTTTCGGTTTCGGCTTTGCTTTGCTTAGGAACTCTAGAACCACCTTTCTTAATTACACGTGATTTAGAAGTATGGACTTTTCCACTCATAACAGTTCCATCGGGCATCTTATGGACTCCTTTGGATGCTTTATCATCCTTCTTAGGGGAATTCTTCTTCTTCATTCGGCTGCTTCCATACATTATTCAATAATGTCTATAAATAAAAAAAAATAATCAAATAATCTAAACTGATTTCATTAGAGTCTGTGTGTTAAAGGCACTAATGTTATTTACATAGGTCTGTATAATTTCAGCCTTGCTACTTCTTGTTGCTGGGAGTCCTGTGTCGCCACTATTGACTCCTGACTTAACAATTTGGTCGTAATCTCTCTGGCGGAAATCGCTTACCATTCCCATATCGTGTGAATATGAAAGACCGATACCCATAGCATTAGCCTTTGTATTATTACCACAGCCATCGGCGACTGCGGTTGCTCCTCTAGTAGCATTATACTGGGCGTCTATGCTTTCTTCTTGTGTCGCCAAACCGACAGAGCATTTTGCTGATAGGTCGCCGCGTGGATTGACCGCCCTTTGGAAGAAGGCACGAACTTCACTATCGCCAACTAAGCCTATCTTAGGCTCTACAGTTGCTGGTGCTATTACTTGTCCTGCTCTACTTGTCTTTGTTAATTGATTTGGCTGAACTTCAACTACAAAGTCTTGTGGCTGTCTTACGTTGTTTTTCTGCTGTGTATATTCTGTTAGACCTAATGGTATGCGGAAATTGCTACCATTCTGCGACCGTGCGTTTTCTTGGTCTTGGTCTAGGTAAAGATTGACTATAGAGCGAACGGCGGCGGCGTTTGGTGTGTATTTGGCTGAGTTTGTGGATGAATTTACGTCGTTAATAAGGTTAAATCTATCACCGAGCAACATATTAGGATTATAAGCCTGTAAGTCAGCAGGAGTAGGGACTAGTAATCTTCCAGTTAATTTTAGGTCTTTTACAATGAAATAACTACCTGCGACATCTAAATCAGCACCGTTAGACTGGTCTTCAAATCTATTATAATAGAACTGGTTTTCGTTGTTTAATTCAAGGTTAATTATAATACCACCTAAATAACTATTACCGAGATGGAGTGGCTTAGAATTATTTAAAAGTGCTGTGTCTAATTTAAATGAAAATGGCTTACCATATGCGTTGTCGTTCTGTGTGGCTACGTTAGGCATCTGTCCTGCTCCAGCGGCGGTATTCTGGTTATCCATAAGTGATGAGTGGCGATTAACTTCGTCCGCAAAATTTCCTGCGGCATCAAATCTAGTTAAAGGTGATACTAGATAATCAGCGTCGGCGTTGCTCCATGCTTCCTTAGCATTTACATACATAGGATAGTTTCTATGTTCGCTGATACTTACGCTTGTCTTTTTAGACTGGACGAAAATACGCTTAACCATATTCTGGACTCCACCCCAGTTAGAAACGTTCTGGTTTGTATAAGCCTGTAAGGTGTTTCCATTACTAGCATTAAATTCTGCTAGTGTTGTTGCGGCGGCTGGTTTTAAAGTCAGTGGTGTTCCGTTTGCTCTAACGTGGAGAATACGTCCAGTTAAATATAAATCGCTTGTATCTAAAAGTCTATCTTGTGCTGATATTTGGAACTTAATGTTCGCATTACCTTTTACATTGGAAAACCCACCAGAAAGAGCATCGGCGGCTGATGAAACACTTTGGTCGTTGATTGGGGGAACGCTAAAGAATACTTTGCTAACAGGCATTTTTGTGATAATATCTACAAATAATATTTTTTTTAAAATTTTTTAAAATTTTTTATGATGGAAGACTATATACTAGAATGCTTGAATATTTCAACGGTGATGATTTTTACGGCGATTGTGCTATTATGGAATGTTATTTAAATGAAATGGAATTTTATAGTGGAACAGAAAGGCAGAAATTGTATAGGCATTCTAATGCTACTGGGAATGTAGGTTCTATGCTGTATGGCTATACGTGGCGAGGTTATTTATCTAAAACGAAAACAAGGACAAAGTCGCAGAAATACCTAGGATTATACCAGACTAAATGTAAGGATTTATACCCTCTATTTGAATCAGTAGCCGAAGAGTTTTCCAGTCTATATTTTCCTGATTTTGAGTGGTTCAATCTTCAATTAAATAAATGCTTTCCTATACCACCTCACTACGATTCTGTTAATGTCGGAACTAGCATTATATTGGGACTGGGTGATTATACTGGTGGGCTACTGAATGTAGAATATCCAGATGGCGTAAAAGAAATAGACATACAAGGGCAAACGTATGAATTTGATGGTAGTAAATATAAACACTGGGTAGATGATTTCACTGGGACACGCTACTCAATTGTCTTTTTTAAAAATAAAATGCTGATGAATAAAGCAAAAAAGGTAGTATTTGACGCAGACTTAATTAAAGACGTTATACCTAGTCATCTCCAGTAGGGGGTGGGGGTGGCGGTCTTCTAGTGCGAACTCTTATAGTTCTTGTTTCTGCTGCTGCTGCTCCTTCCCCTGCTGCTCTAGCACGTTGTGCTGGTGTTTCTCCTCTTGGTCGTGCGGATGTTTGCCGAGCAATAGGCTGAATATCTCTCGGTCTATTTCTTACTCTAATCGTTCTTGGAGTTTGTGAATATCCACGTAAAATTTCTTCTTGTCTATTAATTTCAGCGTTATAGTTTTCTATTTGCCGTTTTAATTCTATTTGCTGTTTTGGCTTTCTACCGATTGCTCTTTGTCTTCCCTGTGCTAATGCTCTATCACTTTCTAACTGTTTTATTCTACCTTCCGCTTTTTCTCTAATCTTAATGGATTCTGCCCTTTCTTGGCGAAGTTCTATTCTTGTTGGCGGTGCTCCACCACGTTCAGGGCGAGGTTCTTCGCCGCGAGTCATTTGTGGTCTTGGGAATGTTCTTTCATCACGAGGGGGCTTACTGGGTTTGGGTTCTTCATCAGGGAAAAAGGCTGGTTCTCTAAAAACTTCTCTAGGTGGTCTTTTAAAATCACGAGGGGGCTTACTGGGTTTGGGTTCTTCATCAGGGAAAAAGGCTGGTTCTGCTAAGACATCCCTTACAGGGTCTTCTTGTGCTGGTGGGTCAGGGTCAGCATCTACTACTGCCTGTTCTCTCTGTGCTAGTTGCTCTTGTCCTGCTATAAAGGGGTCAGCACCGAAACCTGCTTCTGGGTCTGCTCTTGGTAATACGCCTATATCTGCTAAATCTTCTCTGTCGCCATACATACCGCCACCGTAATCGTCATAATCAAAGTCCAGCGGTGGCTGGTCGGGGTCAGGTTCTATATCGCCGTCAAGTGCCTGTAATACATAGGCTTGTTGGGCTTGTCTTAATTCATCTGGAAGCACTCCATCGCTACCTGCGTCTTGCTCTCCTTGTGTATTACTAATATCTACACGCATATTTGTCTGGGCTACATTCTTGTCGGTTTCCGCTTGAATTACACTAGCAACGACTCCTGCTACCTGTTCGCTCTTAATATTAACTGCCTCATTTTCAATAACATTAGTAGGCTTAGGAACTGGGAAAGTAATTTTAAATAATAAACTAGAATCTACCTGTAATGGTATATCGGTCATATCTGGATTTAATATTTTAATATCTATTTCATTAATTACCTTTGGATTAGAAAGAGTATGGCTTAATACATTTCTATCGGCTATATAATCTTGATTACTTAAATTGGACTTGGGGATTACGTCTAAAATACCTACTGTTTGCTGGTCTTTTAATGTATCATTTGGCTCAACAATACTACTAGTTATTAACATATAGCCATTCTCCGATAGTGTTGGTAAATTATTAGCCGTAAAATCTTTGGCTGTTGTTATTACTGGAATCATTACAGCACCCCTATAGAAAGAGCCTTGATAGGATGCGACATTAACAGTAGAAGCAGCATTTAAATTATTATTGTAAGAATCTACTGGAACGGAAATGCCTTGTAGATTATAAAATTGAACGTCGCTGACTGCTGGTAATGCTCCACGAGCCATAGGTGTAGGTTTTTTACTTGGGTCAGGTGGTATTTTATCCGAGACGCTTAATGCTAGTGGGTTAAAAAGTGTTGATATACTAGGAATAATACTACTATCAATTGATTGATTTGTAGTGAATCCATCTACATTTAGAGTCGTCCCAAACCAAAACTCGGTATTAGTTCCAGCACCATTAATAGAGGAGTTTTGTATTTCATCATATTGAAAACCTAATCTACCCCATATAGTTTTATTGAAAGCCGCACGTGCTTTATCTTTGGAAGTAAAATAATCATCAAAAAGCCTATATTCTCTACAACTCTTTTTCTCATCAGCGGTCAATGCTGGATTGGAGAAATTATCTTCTACGTCCCCTTCTTTTTCGCAAGTATCTACAGCCCAGTTTGTAATTAAAATCCCTGATATTCTACTCATAATATTATTTAATGTAAATGTAGTTTCATCGCTTTGGCTGCCTTGTTGGCTAGGAACTACAACTTTATTAAAAACGCATTCCTGACCTGCTGATTCTAGAGTTGTGCCGAACCTATCTATTGTTGGAATCTTTCTTCCTTCGTGTGCCTTAGATATTGAAAAACCACTATTATCATCATCATATTTTATCTCAAAGCCAGTAGTGCCGAATGCTAAGCCATTTAAAAAAGGATTATAAGTAGCAGTAGTTAATGACCGTTTCATTAAGGGCATAGTATATTTATTGGAAGCCTCAAAACCCATATAGTATTTACTAAAAATTCCAGTCTGTAGCGTTATGTTCGCAAGGTTGCTTTCAGGTGGAGCATATCCAGCACCGAGAGCACCTTTAGCGGCGTTATTTCTTATAGTTCTATTTGTATTTCCTGAAACACCTACAATGGAGCAAAAACCTGACCGCTCTATATCTAAGGTTGCTGCTCCTTTTCTAGTTTGTGTAAAATCAACTGCTCCTAGTTGCCCTTCACTTCTTTTTAATTTAATAAATGCTGTATCTGTATTAACATTTTTAAAACCTGTTTTTATATCATCATAGTAAAGGGATTGTTGTAGAACAAAGTTTCTATTAGTTGAATTATTAACATTATATCCATTAAATTGCTTGTTTAATTTTTGGAATTCATAAAAGTCCTGATTTTGCGAACCTATAATTCTATTAACATTTATTTGTTCGCTAATGATATTACTAATTTTATTGATAGAATAAATGCCCCTTTTAATTTTAATTTTTGCTTTTCCAGTCATAGGGACAGCGGCGAAAGTTCCATCGCCCCAATCAAGATTCGCAACTAAAGGCATAATATTCTCGGTATATCCAGCAGCCGATAAATTAGATTCTTGTTCTAAATCAACAGCCCCAGTAGCATTTGGAAATTCATTTATACAATTTGTTGAAAAGCGAACACCTAAGTCGGTTATCAAAGTATATTCAAGCAAAGTAGCAGCAGCCTCTTCAGTTTGGAAAACTGGCGAATTATATGTAGTATCTACGCCGTAGTATTGAAATGCTATAGTTTCTTCAATATCTTCATTTAATTCCACTGATGCTCCATTAATACCTTTTAAATTAATAATAGAACTCTGTAAGCCGATTTCTGTTCCTATAGGCAATTCTAATGCTGTTGGTAATCTATATGAGAATCTATTATTAGTTTCATTTATGGAACTAGCATTTTTAGCATTTACATCAATATAGATTGAATTAGACATTATTGATATATACTAAAGGGATTTTTTTATTTATTCTTGTTAGAATAATTGCGAACCGATGATAGAATTTTATTCATTTTTGCTTTTCCACGTGTATCATCCATTATATCTTCTTCGCTTATCAATCCTAATATCTTATCCATGGTATCAAATTCTTTCACGGTATTACAATTTTCTAGTGCCGCCATTTTTAAAGAATTAAATTTACCTAGTTTTTTTTCTTTTTCAAAACGTTTCACCTTTTCTCTAGCAATTTCTTGTTCGCTTAATTTTTTCTTTCTTTCTTTTTTATGGTCGGCTTTCTGTTTATCGGCTCTAAGTAAATCTTTTTGCTCTTTTCTAATCTTTGCTTCCACTCTCTTTTCTGCTTCTTGGTCTAGTTTTGCTAGTCTTTTTTCTTTTGCCTTTTGCCTTCCAACTGCTAGGGCTTCTTTTTGTTTATCGGTAAGTGTTCTTTTCGGTTTGCCTTCAGGTTTTTTTTTATCAAATACTTCGTCTTCACGCACTTCTAGTTTAATGTTGTCGCTCATAATATTAATCAATAGAAAAAAAAATAAATGTTTTATTATAACATAGAATATAATGCCTATTATCTCAGCCATTAATCCAAGTAATACAACAGTAGATTTAATAACAGATGCTACTAAAGCATTAAAGGTAGATTTAGCAGGGGCATCACACGGCGGAACAGCCCCTACAACTAGCACGGAGTCAGTCCTTATAGGGGGAAGTGGAACTGGTAATAGTTCTGCTATTGATACAACTGCTTTTAATGTAGTAGGTATCGCATTTTCCAGTTCAAATACTACTGACCCAATAACTATTCAAGCGTCAATAGATTCGGCGACTTATTTTACACTTACCCAACTATTATATCCACTTAGAACAATTGAATTAAGCCAACCAGCATTTAAATTTTACCGAGCATCGCAGACTGATACTACTGGGATTGCTTCAACACTTAATATAACAGTATCAAAACGCTACTTAATTTAAAAAATAAATTATTAATTTTATTACCTAATTTTTACTAGGCAAATTTATATTTACATATATTACCAAATATGTCCTCACTCAATCTCGCATTAAATCCCTCCAACAACTTACAAGCAGTTAAAGTAGATTCTAACGGTAATTTAAAGGTAGATGTTTCTGCTAGTTCTTCAACACATACCCAGAATGTAGACATCGTAGCAAATACAGTTGGACTTGCTACCGAATCCACAACCTCTAATATTGATAGTAATACTAGCACTATTGCTAGTAATACAACCTCACTAGCAGCAGCGGTATCAGGCAACGAACTTCAGGTAGATGTAATTACATCCGCCCTTCCATCAGGAGCGGCGACTGAATCTACCCTCGGTAATGCTCTAGGCGAATTACAGACTATGGACGCTAGTTTATCAAGTATCCAGAGTAATGTCGCCACTAGTTCATTACAGAACACCGCTAACGGTATTCTAACTAATGCCGAAGCACACCTCGGAACTATAGACACCTCAACCGCAACCGCTTCAACTACCCTAACAGGAATTTCCGCAAAACTTCCAGCCGCTCTCGGTCAGGATATTATGAGCGATTCACTTTCAGTAGTAATTGCTAGTAATCAATCCGCAATTCCAGTTTCTACTGCTGGGGCTAATACTACAAATTCTACGGATACTGCTTCCCCTGCGGCTGGAGCAACTACAACCTCTACTACTGCTAATATGAATGGATTTCAACATTTAACCATTTTCGGTAATAGTAGTAATACTAGTGATATTATATCAGTCCAGACAAGTGCGGACAATTCAACATTTTTCAAGAATACTCAACATTTTGTATCGCAAGATTTTTCTACTGGCGATTTTGTCGTAAATATAGTCAGCCCTGCGGCTCAATATTATAGAATAAGTCAGCCTAATACTACTGGAAGTGGTAAATCACTTACAATCAATACAAGTAAAAAGTAATTAGAAATTATATAACATTTTGTAGATTTCATACTCAGGCATTTTTTTATAGACTTGTCTTATATCGTGTATGGTAATAGGTAAATTAACTAGTTTGTTTGTAAAATTCATCAATCCATTACTTATATTGGATTTTTTCAATTCTCTTCCACTTGCCGAAGTAAAAAAGAAAAGATTATTATTTTTTTTATAAGTTGCTATATATTTCAAAAAAATTTTGCTACAAAGACTACTTCTTAGTTCATAATGTATTTGCTCTACTAATGTTCTATTATTATGAATATTAAATATCAAAGTAAATTTATTATCTAATGTGTTCCAGTTTAAATATAATTTTTTCTTTAGGCATTCACTTGGTTCGCTATTTTTTACGAACTCTATATTTATTAGGTGGTGTAGTTTTATGGGTATTTCGTAAATTAAAAAAGTCAAAAACATAAAATTCCTAAAATTTGTATAGGACACTCCTGCGACTACATATTTAGTATATTCAGCATTTACCTTCTGCCTCAAACAATTATAACTAGGTATTTTCAAATAGTTCTGTGGGTTATTTTTCATATCTATTAAATCGCTCAAATTTTCGTTGTAGCGTTCCAGTATTTCTTCACTAGCATTATTTGCCTTTAGAAAGGCTATCATAAATTCTAGACTACGTAAAACAGTCAAAGGCGAATATCTTACTAGAAGTTCTGTAGTTATTTTTTCGCTGTCTTCGGCTATTACGTTGTTAAATGTATTCGTATCAAAGTCAAAAAACTCTGGAAATATTCTATTTATTCTTTTTAAATTTAAAAGACTATCCTTAAAATTGTATTCGCCGTAGTGTAGCATATATATTCTACTAATATTATTTTTGCGTTTAATAATTCATTTTTTAATAATTCATTTTATTATAAATGAATCAATACCAGAAGGATATAGTAATAACTAATAAATTTAATTGTAAAACTAACAAAATGTGTAAATATATTACAGTAGGCTGCCCTGATTGCGATGAAAAACGCACTATCCTATATAGTAAATATAAGACTAGAAAAACAGATTCGTGCTTAAAATGTAATGGAATCAAGCATTTACCAGTAAAAAAAAGCCATAATTTATCCCAGACAAAAGTTTATAGAAAATACCATAATATGTTAAGGCGATGTTATGACGAAACAAACAAAGATTTTAAAAATTACGGTGGAAGAGGTATTGGAGTAGCAGACTCTTGGCTATTACCAGATAAAGGACTATTAAATTTTAATAACTGGCTTATGGAAAATGGGTGGAATGAGGAAAGCAAACTACAACTAGATAGAATAGATAATGATAAAGATTATGAGCCTAGCAACTGCCAGTTGATTTCTCAATTAGAAAATCTAAGCAAAGTAGAAAATTTATTTGGAATAAAAGGTAGAAAAGTTATAAAAAAACCGACACTCTACAGAGATTTAATGGAAGGATTAAAAGCCACTACAAAGTTAGAAGAAGAAAACCTAGTTCCATTATGGGATTTTTTAGAAGGTATAGGTAAAAAATTAAAATAATGTAGGTGTGGCTTTTGCTGCTACACTTGTTAATGCTTTTGTATCAATTCCAGCCCCAGCACCAGTAGATGCTATATCGCCAGCCGCTCCAGTCTGTTGTTTTGGTTCTGCTGTTTTATGTCCCAATCCTTCAAATACACCGACAAGCCCAGTAATTAATCCAGCAAACTCGCCGATGGGTCCCAGAAAGTCAAGAGCCTCACCGACTTCAGGTAATACGTCGCTTAATCCACTTCCTAACTTTTTGCCTACCTGTTTTCCAGCATCTTCAAGCCCTTGCGACGCATCATTCGCTAATGATTTTGCCCCATTAATTCCATCATCAACATTACCAGCACCACCATCAACAGAATTAGATGCCCCTGTAGGTCTTTCGGCTTCATCGGCTACTTGAGGTTTTGCTCCGCTTTCTGTTCCACTTCCACTTCCGCCGCGTTGTTCTGTGGCTGCGTTTGCTGGATTATCACCGTTAGACTCCGACACGTTTGCTGGTCTTGCGGTTTCTCCTTCGCTCTCTTGTAATGGTGTCCCTTGTCTTGTAGATAATGGGTTTGCTTCTTCAGTTCCAGTAGGAGCCGCTGCCTGTGCGTCGCCTACATTTTCCGCGTGTTCTGCTACATTAGTTGCTCCTGAATCAGGTGTAGTAGTTTCAGGATTAGTTGTAGATTCGGGCTGCCCTTCTTCTTGCCCCTGTCTAAGTTTTCTTTGTGCTCGTCTATTAAATTTCTGTGCTGTTTTGCCGAAAGCATTTTTGGGACCTGCTTGGTCTTCTACAGCAACCGATGCTGCTGGTTCTTCGGTTGCTTCGGCACCTTGCCCTGCTACTCTCTCTTTTAATGCTTTAAATCTTGCTTGGACGTCATCGGCTCTATCTTCTAAACTTGCTGCTGGTTCATCGGCTTCGGTTGGTGCTTCGGCAGCAGGTTCTTCTTCAGCAGGTTCTTCGGTTGCGTTTTCTTTTGCTGAATCGGTGCTAGTGCTTTCGCTGTTTGCTCCTTTCTTTACTGTGCTATCGTCTTGTCCTAGTCTTGCTTGTCTTTGCTTGTATTTTGTGTAAATTTTACGCCCTAAGTGGAAGGTAGCCCCTGCCGAGCCAAGTTCTGCTCCCACTCCTTCAATAGCGTCTTTTGCGTGTTGGAATTTTTCTTCTAAAGTAGATGCTTTCCTAACTGATACTTCATTATCGGCGTCATTTTGGTGTTGGATTCTTGCCTGAATATCTCTAGAGTGCTGTGCTAGTAAATCTGCTAAACTCATTTGTGATATTTTCTACTCAGTTATTATTTTTTCTTCATTTTTTTTCATTTTTTCTATTTCGTCTTTTTTACTCCATACAATTTTATCAAAATTTCTTCTCATTTCCATACTATCAACATTTAAAAAGCAAACGTCAAAAGGTTCTATTCGGCATTTTCTATACAGTTCTAAGAATTTTTTACTATTTCCACCGAAAAAATCATAAGCATCGGCTATTTTTCTCAATTCACTATCGGAAAGTTCGCCGCATATTAAAAGACCCATAGCCATGGTTCTCACGATCGGCGTTAAAAATTTAAAATATTGTAGAGTCAATATAATACTTAATCTACTTTCTTTTCCGCTATGCTGGTTTGTAATATGTCTATACCTTGTCGTCAAACTAGAAAAGGCATCAGTTTTCCCATTTTTATTTTGCTTAAAATTACTTGTAATAGCATCATCCATTACTAGTAAATATCTATTATCGTTTTCATCATTCTCAATCATTTCTATTATTTCGTGTAATAATTCCTCGCTATATTCTTCAAAAACAAAGTCAAAATTATCTACCATATGCTTCATAGCAGGGTCGTGTAATGTCGGTGATATAAGAATTTTTACTTGGAAATCGTTTCCATAAAAGCGAGGCGATAAACAAAGCGAATTTAAAATAGTGCTTTTTCCAGCCTTTACTCTACCTAAAAGAATCATAAAAAAAGGTATTGGTAATAGTGGGTATTTATCTACTATATCCATATTACTCATATCAATTTTAACTGGATAAATGCTAAGGTCTTTTTCCTTTTCCATACTAAGTATAAAGATATATTAAACAGAGAATTAAAATTCTATTGATTTTACATATTAGAAACTACTACGTTTTGTGAGCCATTAGGAAGAGTCTTAACATTTACTATACGTGTAAGACCTACAAAGTAATCGCAATTTAATGTTCCAGTTTCATTATTACAGATTATTACATTATTACCTGCCCCACCATTAAACCAAGTAGAAGTAGTTTCTGCTACTGGCTTACGTTTGTATAAAACTCTTATTGGATATTCGCCGATAAATCTACCGCCACCGCGAATTGCTGGTTCTCCGTTCTTGAGGTCTAGGCAAATAGGTGAATATTTACCGAGTAATCCCATCTGTGGAGGTGAAAGTAATGAGGCACAAGTGGCTGGGTCTTTAACATAAAAAGGCTTTACTACCTGTAAATCTCTACCTAAATTATAACTGACGTTATTATAAAATTCTATTGGATTTTCTACAAAACCTGCTGGGTATATATCAACGCCATTAACATTAAACTGGACTTCCTGTAGTGAAATAGCATCGCAACCCATACCGCAAACTACTTTATCGTTTGTTTCGTCTGGAAGTGATTTTAAAAACTGAACGTAGTGTAGTTCCTGATTGGATAAATTTAATCTATGCTCTATGCTCTGCTCTGTATTGGCTGTTCCAGCGTTAATAGTTTTCTTAATATTATCTACGCCTATATAAGTAATTTGGTAGCCACCTTCTTTTACGGTTTCTTCTAAAACGGCGTTCTGGACTCTTGCTGGTAAAATTAATTCATCTACAAGAAGTTCAACATCGCTGAATAGAACAGTTCCAGCGGCGGCTCTTAATGCTTGACCAGCACCATAGCCGTTCTGTGTAATATCGTTGGCGAAAACTCCACTATCGCTCTCAAATTCAATAGTTAAATGGACTTTGTAATTTGTGAATAAAAATGTTGGTAAATCTCTACCTTCTAAAACTGGTAAAAGCATTCCTAATGGAATACCGACCTGCTGGTTTGCTGAGGCGTTCTGGTCTAATGCTTGTGAATTGATGGCTGCTCCACCCCCAGTGGTTGGAGCACCGTAATTAATACCTGAGGTAGTATTAGATGGTCTTAATGCTCCGACAAGTTCTGGGTTTGTTGCTCCAGCAGCACGCTGGACTATAACGTCTAAGGCATTATGGAGGTAGTGTGATAATTTTTTATTCTGGACTTGTGGTGAGCGTGATAGAACGTGATTTAATGTAGCCCACTTATTAACATTATCAATTTTCTGGACTTGAAAGTCGCCAATCTGTAATTCTACTGATTTTATCGCGGCTAATGCTCCAGATAAGCAATTAACACGGCAATTGCCGCTAGCCGCTGCTGTTGTGTGTAATTTAAATACAAGCATAGAATTTCTATCAATATAACTTGAAGTGTCTAGTCTAAAAGTGTATCTTGTAGCACTTGATACGATAGGGTCTAATCTGTTTGTGCGGATTTCCATATTGGATTCTTGGTCGCTAACTTGATAATTTGTAAGTCTTTGTAAATCAGCCATTTTTATAGATACTATCTAAATATAAAAAAATAATAATATTATATATTAACAAATATGGATAATACTAGTGGTATTTGTGAATCAGTTTTTAATATAATTAAAAACGTGTTTTGGCGTTTCTATCCATTTCATACTCGTGAGGAAAAATGTGCGTGTAAATGTAAATATTGCTAGTTCTTAGTCTTTCGCCGTTTTTTTTTATCAAAGATTAACTCAATATTAGAGTTTTTCTTTTCTTCTTCTCTTTCAATTTTATTATCCAGTTCCCTAATACTAGGACAAGCCGCTCTTAATGCTTTCATCTCTGCTACACTCGGTGCTGCTTTCTTTTTATCCATATAAATTATAATATATAATTAATCTTTTAACACTCATAAATAGTAAATTGAATAGTTGCTTCTAATATGTCTGTAAATGGTGTAAGGTCATTACCGTCTAATAATTTAAAATTCATACTATTCAAAGATATAACATTATTATCTAATGGATGCGTAATATCTTGGTAAGGCTCATAGACACGAAGAGCAACTAATGGAACACCTCCAGCAGGGTCGTCGCCTGAAACGTCATCGTTTTGTGCTGGTGGAACATAGGCAAGTATTCTATCTTCCACGGCTTCGCTTCTATTACCTGCGTCAGCGTTTTGCTTAGCAAAGAAGTTTGTAATAGGTAAATCAGTTTGTATAGCGTAAGACCTTTGGCGGTAGCCTACTGCTCCAGTCCATTCAATTCTAGCCAATTTAAATTCTACTTTACTGTTTGGTGCTATAAGTAATGGCTGCTTGAAAACTACCTGAAATTCATTATTATTGATGTTAGCATTTAGGGTAAAAGTTCTAAGGTTATTCTTCATATTTTATAATAATAGATGATATATTATTTAAATTTATGATTATGATTTAATTTAAGTCCAGTTCCCCATTTATTTTTTGTGATTTTTACAGCATCTTCACCCCACTTATCTACCATATACTGTGAATGGCTATTCATATAATCGTGCCGTGCTTGTAGCCCACCCATCTGGAACGTAATGCCGCCAGTAGGCTCAAAATACTTTGTTTTTAATCCTAAATTATTATAACGGACTAATTTTTTATCTTTAAAATAGTGGTATAAGCAAAAGTCAAAGTCTTCATAGTGTTCTAGTTCAGTCATATAGGGTAGTTCGCCTTCTTCCTCGTGAATTACGCCGAAGAAAGCCCCAATAATATAATTCAATCTATAACTAATATTATTGCGTAAAAAGAATGGATTATGGAGCGGTGATATTCCAAACATAGTAGCCCCAACTCTTTCGCATTCAGTAAATCCACTAGTAATAAAATTATGTAAGTCGGTAAATTGGTTATCGTCTTTATCCATTATAATGTCTAGGTCATCGTCCATATTAAAAACGTATTTATTATAATTTTCTATTGCGTAATAGTATCTTACGTAGTTTCTTTTTTCGCATATCCCTTTAGTATGCGTAATAATGTATTGTAAATTAGGGTAGTCTTCTATTAATTCGTGGGAATATAATTTTAGTTGTTCTTCATTTTCTACAAAGACATCAATATCGTTCATAGATACGTTAGATTTTTGTAATAAGGCTAATGTCTTTTCCTTGAATATTTTAGGTCTATTATAAGTGGGAATTGCTATTCTATAAATTGCTGGAATATCGCCTTCCAGTTCCTTTAAAAACTCGTGAGCCATTTTACTATAGTATAATTCCAAGATTTTAATTTTATATTTATATCCAAATCTATTGAATAATTTAATAGATTGCTCCTTAATTCCCATTATTTCTTTACTTTATATTTAATTAAAATGGCTTTATCAACTTTAGCCGCTCCACCCCCAGTCAGGGCGGAGGCTAGCCTTGCTCTACTCCATGAGGCAACGGACTGATTAGGACGGCTTCCGCTACTGTAATATGCTCCAGCACCTTTTGCTAGTATCTGCTTTACTCCAGCAGGACGCAATAAATTTTTATGTATAAAAGCATCGTCGGTAATTTTAGTCCCATAGCGTTTTTCAAATTTAATGACGTGTGGCGACCGTTTGCTTTTAAAACTATCTACTTTCGGTCTATCCTTTCCTTTCTTAATAGAGTCTATCTGCTTTTTTCTATCGGCTGGTGTGAGCGATTTAGGGGCGTATTGTTTTGGTATTTTTTTAGGCGGCATATAAAATAATATATGATTATTTTATTATGGTGAAAGTGGGGCGTTTTAATTATGAACGGTCTTCAAAGAAAGGTAAGAAACTAATGGTAGAAGTCAAAGGCAAGACTATACACTTTGGCGATATAAATATGGGTCATTTTAAAGATAGAACTGGGCTATTACCGAAAAGATTAAATCACGGCGACAAAGACAGACGTAAAAATTTTTTAAGTCGTAGTGGTGGTATTAAAAATAAATCAGGAGAATTGACTAAGAATATTACTACTAGTCCTAATTATCACGCACGGCGTGTATTATGGTGATTATAACTGGATAGCGATTTCCGCTCCAGCACCGATAGAACATATCTTTTTATTCCATACAAATGTATTAATGGATACGTTGTTAGTTCTTGTTCCGCTGAATTGTAATCTAATCTGCCCTTCGGCATCTTTAAGGTCGTAATAATATGGACGTTTTGCTAACTGGCGACCTATGTAAAATGTGTTTGTATAAACATTTAAGTTCGCACCCTCGCTATTACCTAAATCAACGGCTTCGTGAGAAATGGCTTCAAATGATTTTGCTAGTTCGTGCTGTGCGATTATTCTTTCGCCAGTTGTCTGTGGATTATATGCTCTTACTGGCTGTAATCTATTCTTTAAGAAATACTGAACCGAGTTAAGGTTTGTTTCGGCTGGTGTTCCACCTGCGAAATAACTTGAGAACATAGCACGTTCCTCTAATCCAGTATCTACAAAATTACTCATAATACACTGGGCACGAGTTGCGACTGAATTAAGTTCTACCTGATGCTGAGTGGCTGATGAAATTAGTGATGAAATGTGATAGTCATAGGTAGTAAATTCATAGTTCATTCCGCTACCGATTTGTGAAATGAGATTCTGTGGAGGGGCAACCGATACGCAACGCCACTGAGGACGAACTCTAGCAGTCTTTACAAAATTGGATAATCTACAAGCGTTATTAGTGGAACCAGCACCGAAGGCAGCACCATTAAAAACTACATTAACATTTCCACCAGTTTCATTTAACTGGGTAATAGTTCTACCTGTAGCCATTGCTACTTGCCCTGCTCCAACATCGCCAGTAATATCGCATACATTACCTTCGCATAATCCTAGGGCATCTGCGGTAGTTCCAGCAAACTGGAATGTGTTTGTAGCAGCCCCAGCATTATTGGCTAATTTTGCTCCACGTCCATCCGTTCCGAGTGGGTCAAGATTACCTCTAGCATTACCGAGGGCATCTTCCTGAGAAGTCTGGATACACTGGAAGGCTCTGTTTGGGTTTTCTAAAGTAAGTTCTACCCTGACTCCCCCTACTGCTATTAGGGGACATAAAAGTTCATCGTCCCACCATCTTCCTAAAAATCCTGATTTTAGTGGGGCTACATAACGTCTAAAATTGTAGGCTTCTTTTACATTAACCCCCTGAGGGTCTACAGGCGATAACTGTGTATTTTCTACGCAATCGCTGTCGGATTCTACATTTACAGTTGCTCCAGCGACAACGTGCTTAGCATAGACTTCGCATCCGCAACCCTGAAGCGAGGCTAAATTAGTCTTATCTTCGTATAAATACTGATTAGCCATAGCAGCCATCATATTGTAGTTATTCATAGTTTCTATATGTGTTCCATCCCTGAGCGAATAAATATCAACTCTAGCAATAATTGCTTCGCATCCAGCCATAGTGTTAAGTGCTAATCTGTTATTCTGGCTTGATGTATTACAAATATCTAGGACTAGGTGTGAATCTCTACCCTTTAATAAACCGAGATTGGGTGGTAATTCAAAAATAACTTTTTGCCCCTGTGTAATATCAAACTCGGTTCCATTGGTTGGAACTAGTGAAATCATCTTTGTGGTATTCTGTGAAGGTTGCTCCATTTGTTTTAATATTCTTTACATAGAAAATAATTTTAAAAGTAGAGTTTTTTTTTATATTTATTATTATATAGTAATGTCGGCTAGAACGAAAGCACCTGTAAATTATACTAGATTACAAATTGGCTCATTTCAGGGGGAATTGCCTACTGCTGGTTTTAAAAGTGCTCTTTTTCATATAGCAGAAAACTCTACCCTAAATTTAACTGTAAAAGGAAAAATTGATACTGTATTAAATATTTATTCCAGTCCTACTCTTAGTGAAACAGATAAAACATTATTCTATAGTAAAACCCTACTTACTGATGTAAAATTTCAACGGCGTTTTGCTATTACGCCAGCATTTATACAAATAGAAATAGTGAATACTAATTCTGTTGTTGGTAATGTTTTATGTTCTAGTCATACGAGTGTAGCCACCCAGTTTGATGCCTCAACCTTGTTAAATTCTAAAATTGAAATAGATGCTAATTGTAATCTAACAAGATTAGGAAACGATTATAATGTAGATATGATAAGGGAAATCCACCCTGATTTTAAAAAAGTAAATATACTAGGTCTTACAAAACAACAGAACTCGGCTGAATATACTGTAGGCGTAAGTAATTACGATGTATTCCAGATAGGACAAACTCAATTTAATATATACGTGGAAAATGTTTCTACAAACGATACTGGTGGTGGAAGTGGTTGTAGGGGATTAGCCATTCATTATATTGATGGTAATTACGAAGAGCAAATTGCTGGCTTTACTATGCCTGCGACAACTGGGCGACATATTGTCGGAGTTCTTGCTCTTGGAGTTCATAGAGTAGAAGTCGTTAATACTGGCGGACTTCATAAAAATGATGGCGATATATTTATTACTGATTCAACTGGTGCTACTATCTTTGCTGAGATTCCTGCTGGAGATAATTTAAGCCATGGTGCTTACTTTATAGTTCCTAATAATAAAACCTTAATTATTACCGATGTAAATATAAGTGCTATTGGCTTCCCTGCTACTATGCGTATTTATGAATATGATTTAGGTAGTAGCAGAGTAAGAGCCAGTATAGGGGACTTTAGGCTGACTAGTAATTATAATCAACTTGTCTATAGACTTAATGGACGAGTTGATAGTCGTAAAATGATTATGGTAAATATTATCCCCGATGCTGGTGCCCCAACTACTACTACAAGTGTTAATATAAATATTAATGGAATTTTATGCCCTGCTATCAATAATTTTCCACTTAATTAAATACTACTACCCTACTTACCCTTTCTTGGCTTTGTTCTAATTTTTCAATAGATAGAATAACGCAATCTACCTTTTTAGGTTTTACCGCTGTATAGAAGTTTTCTATTTCACGCTTAGTTAAACCGAAAGCATTAGAAATATCTTGGATGCTGGAATAGTAGCATTCATTTTCCTTATTATTCAATTTTCCATCTACAAAAAATTTACTAATATATTTAACTTTAAAATTTTCCATAATAGTTATATATATAATTATACTATATTATTTTATATGGGCTACTGTATGCTTTGCGAAGAAACTTGGCTAGGCTGGGTGTCTGGCGGTAATTTCTGTAGTGAGTGTTCTACTTTACAAACTATTGTAAAAGCATTCGGTAAAAAGAAAACTATTAACGCAATAAAAATTAAGATAGGTAGGGATGAATACTCGGTTAAGCCTCAATACTATCGTTGATTTTATCAATACTGATTATATGTCTTTTTCTTATTGGCTTTGTAAATCCATTACGGATTTTATAGACGTTTGTGCGATGAATATTTAAATCGCTACATAATAATTTAAGGTTTGGGTAGTTTGCTTCCTGTATTCCATCAGCGGTTCTCATTTGGACTCGCCACGAAATGTTCTTATTCTTTGTAATCGCTCCGATAGTCTTCGCCATTCTATATAATGTAAATGGTCTTTTTTTTAAATATATAAAAAAATAAATAATAAATTGTTGCTTTATAAGTCGTCTTCGCTATCGCTATCATTATGCTCGGTAAATTTGTAGCCAGTTAAGCAATTTCTTTTTTTGTGTAGATGTTCTTTAAATTTCACGCTATAAGGTCTTGTTCTTTTAAAATAATTTTGGAAGTATTGGTCGTTATACTGTCGGCGTTCTTCCTTCGTAAAATGCTCCCATAATTCACTACACTTTAATGATTTTACAATTTCACTAGGCTTTATGTAGAGTCCTTCGGCTACTATCTCCGCTGCCGTTTTTCCAGATATGTCGCAAGTTTCTATTACTGTTTTCAGCCACGTTTTAATTCCATCGCACTTGTCTAGGTATGCCTGTGTAGTTTCTCTTACCCTTGCTGGTATTGGGAATTTTTCCCATACATTAACTCCATGCTCGCATTTAAAATCTCGCATATAATCCATTATCTTTTTTAATAGAGCAAATTTATGTTTGGCTTTAAAATCCTTTGTTTTATAGTATGGATTGATAGGATAAAATCCATCTAGTTTTAAATCATTTTCGTCATCGGTAAATGTGCTTTGGAATTCTATGCCGACAATTCTTTGGATTACTGCTTGGTTTATTTCGCCATCTAGCAAGGGTAATTTATTGGCTTCTAATATATGATTGGCTTTTAAATGGACTGTGTTTTTATTACTAAATAAAAGCCTTCCATTAATAGTTTCACTACCTGTTAGTTCTTTAACAAAGTTAGTATTTATAGTCTTTTTCTCATCAGGTTCTCTATAGATTACTACACGCATATTATCCATATGAGCCACCGCAGGACAAGCACCTAGCGACTGTGTATTTAATAAAATACCTGCCGCACACTGGTGATAGTAGCCGCCCATCAATTCGCCGAATAATTCATTTATAACACCTTTACCATTACGACCTCCGCCAGTTGCGAAAATAAATTTTTCAGGTGAGTAGCCTGTGAGTGATGATGCTAGTATATGTAAGTATGTATTACTAATATCTTTATTAGGGAAAATTTCATTCCAGATTTTATCTACCAACTCGGTTTCTTTCTTTGTCGGTTCTCTGTAATTGTAGCCAGTATCTTTTAATATGTAGTCTTCGCGTTTTGGATTTATCTGCTGTAATAGGTCTAGGTCAAATACAACATCTTTAAACGCTAGGTAGTGTTGCTTTGTTTCAAATTCTATCTCGCTGTAGTCTTGTGTTGCTAGGTAGTTCATCGTTCTAGAAGTGGCTGAATCTATCTTAGCCATCGTATTTATTCTACCTAGTAATTTATTTACCTTCTTTTCTTTTTCAATAAAACTATTAAACATAGACTTGTCGCTTTCACACGCATATTTTTTAATTTCTCTACCTACTGTGTCTTTCAATTCACAGGCTATTTTTTTTATTACTTCAGGTAGTAGTATTTTTAAAAAATGGCTTTTTTTTTCTTCAATTCTCCACTTACCATTATAGAAAGTGTATAGGTCGCTATCTAAGCATACGTGATTAGTTTTATTTGTATCTATATAAAAATTTGCTAGGTTATCATCATCGTCTAAAAATTCAAAGTCCGCCCAGTATTCCGCTCGTATTTTATAGTATTCTTTCTCGTTGCTTATCTTCGCATAATGGAAGAAAGTTCCTATCGTATTACCGCCACGGCTATTATCCCATAACTGATTAAAAGACTTTTCTTTATATTTTGCCGACCTTTTGCTTATCGCTTTTGCTACTGAGTAATTATTATTTACCGAGTCGTTCCCCAAAGCCCATACTATCTTCGTCCAAGAGTCATAACTATCTATATATTCCATATTGATTATATTACCTAGGCTTAAATATTGCTTTTGCTCGTTGTTAAATTCTTCGTCAGGTATTTCTAATTTAATATTCGCACGTGCTACCGACTGTTTTTTTTCTGTTTTTACTTGCTCCTTACTACTAGGAAGCCAATTTAAAATAGTTTCTTCGTTTACGTCTAATATTCCATTATCTACTACTGGATTGCTTTGCGGACACCATCCCCATACGCCGCATAATAATTCAATCTGGCTATCGCCTTCTATTCCCCATTCATTATCCTTCTTACGTAAATTATATTTTAATACCTTTTTATTATCGGTCGGTATCCAATCACTTTTAATAAAGAAGTGTAGCCCTTTCTTTTTAGTAGTGCTTGTAAAATAACTAGTGTTCTGTTTTAGATATTCTATGAACTTCCACCAATCGTCTGGGACTGTTTCTATCTCGGAGTCAGTTATATCTATATCTACTTGGAATATATTGCTAGTATCTAAAGCACGGTAGCCGAACTGTGTGCGTAAATCTTGTAGATATTTCTGCTGTTTTTCCATCGTTTTAAAATTTTTAAATATCTTATAATTATGAGTTTTAATCCAGTGGTTGCTCGGCAGCCATTCATTATAATGTTTAGATTTTGCTAGTTCCTTTTTCTTTTTGCGTAGCCCATCTTTATCTAGTGGGATACCCATGGAGTTGATATTATATTTATCGGCGAAGTCGTCTATATTCATTTTGTTTATTTGTTATTATATTAATGAAACATTTTTTTAAATCAATTTATTAAAAATAAAATGTATTATTAAATAAATATTAGTAAAAGATTACGGTGAGTAGGATAGCGGCATAAAAATTTCACTAGTATGAAGTTCGTCCACCGAATCCGTGTAGGGTAGAATAGGTCTAATACTAACATTATGTTTCATAGTAGAGCAACTAGCCCATTTAAGTTCTTGAATACGCCAAGCGTCATTTGTATTGATAATTTTACCAAAACGAGTAGCAATCCACCAATTTGCTAGTAGGTCAAAGTAGCACCATTTACTTTTATCAGTGCCTAGAAATTCATTATGATTAGGAATACTGGAGATTACTTCTATCCGTAGTTGTGTTTTAGTTAAAGGTGAAAGACTACTTAAAAATCCTTCAATTTCATTCCATTGTTCTAGTGTTAGGTAAGTGTGAGTAGGTGTTCCAATAAGAGGGGGCATAGTGTTCAGGGTAAGGTGCTTAAGTAATTATTGATTTTTAATGATTCAATTTTTTATTTTTTTAATTCCACATTTAATCAAGATTAGTTAAAAGGCTGTGTAAATTTAGAAATATCTATAGATAATATCTTTTTGGTAGTCTTTGTATTGCTTGCTATCTATGCCGAATGTTTCTACTATCCACTCACCGATAATCTCTACCTTCTCGTGAAAGTAGCCGACGTGTGAATAAGCCCAGCCATTAATAAGTGCCTCGTGTAGTTCAAGGATATAGTTTCTATATTGTTGTTCGCTAGCGTTCATTATGTTTGTAGGTGCTTAAGTAATTCTTGATTTTTAAAAATTCAATTTATTGAATTCTATTTCTACAATTTAATCTAATATTAGTTAAAAGCCTGTGTAATCTACATATTACTGACTAGGCACTAGCACTAGCCACTAGCCACTATTACTAGAAGTTCATAGAATTCTTTTACTAATCTCGTATTTATTGCGGCAATTAAGCCGAAGTCAGTAGCAATATTACTAATTAAACGTAGCCTTTAACTAATCCTGATTAAAATAATAATTAAATTTTTAATAAATTGATTCCCTTAAAATCATTATTAATTAAGAACACACACAAACAAATACTATGACTACTACACAAACACCTACCTATGAAACTTGCGGAAGCATTCCAGTTCCTATTGATATTGACCCAAAGTGGAACGATAATGACCTTAGAAACATTCAATTCTTTATGGAGAAATGTATTGACTGGGCTAACACTACAAAGCGATTCTCACTAGAAAAGAAAACTATTATGGTAGATACGGCTAGATTCTTCTACACATTCCTATACAAATATAACTATGAAGGCAAATGCTGGGGTAGCGACGAAGACCTTGACGCTGGACTATTCAGGGGCTATTGCTTTAAACTACGCAAACTAAACGATTATGCCCCCCACAGTCAGGCACAATTTAAACTAGCAAAGGGACTATTCAAACTATGGGATAGTCCAGAACATTTCAATCTTGCGGCTCTATCTACCGAATGTAATTGGAAAAGCCAGTATATGGCTATTATGAACCACAATCGGCACCCTATGCTTTGGGCTAGAGAAGCGATGGCTGAACTCAGCCAATACTATATGGCGAACTGGTGTTCGGCTTTCTGGAGTTCATCTTGGTCTAAGAAGAAAGTAGATAGCAACGTAGTAAGCCAATTTCTTCCAGAGACTACTAGTGAAGCAGTCCAACGCATCGCCACAGAAATGAGTAGTGGAGTAGTGGATAAAATAACGTTCAATTTCTAATAGAAACTCCTGAACTAGTGATGACTTTTAAGTAGAATATAAATAGAATATTTAATAATTCGTTTTTTATTGGGCTTAGAGTGGCTACCGCATATACCGCATATTTTGCCCCACTTTTCAAAGTCCTAAGGCTTTTT
>VMHT01219129.1_pt1 | contig 24909 bp, 21 predicted proteins | sample 4693611 | NCBI WGS metagenome assembly VMHT01 (sample SAMN12280063, study PRJNA550983) | marine metagenome | isolation source: seawater sampled from same location over 5 years 0.02-0.2 micron viral filtrate | place: USA: collected off the coast of southern California halfway between the port... ...
CAGCAGTCACATCACTGTGGTTGTAGCGGATAACTAGGAGTAGATAATGGGACAGAAGGTACATCCTACAGGTATACGCCTGGGTATCAGCAAACCATGGACTTCTACCTGGTACGCTAATACCGCAGATTATGCAGATAACCTGTACAACGATCATTTGGTACGTCAGTACCTGACAAAGAAACTGAAAAACGCTTCACTGTCAAAAATCGTTATCGAGCGTCCAGCGAAGAGCATCCGTGTGACTATTCACACCGCTCGTCCGGGTGTTGTTATCGGTAAAAAAGGTGAAGACGTAGAAAAGCTGCGTAACCATGTATCTAAGCTGGCCGGCGTGCCTGCTCAGATTAACATTGCTGAAGTACGCAAGCCTGAGCTAGATGGTCAGCTAGTAGCTGATAGCATCTCAAGCCAGCTTGAGCGTCGTGTAATGTTCCGTCGTGCTATGAAGCGTGCGGTACAAAATGCAATGCGTCTTGGTGCTAAAGGTATCAAAGTAGAAGTTAGCGGTCGTTTAGGCGGTGCAGAGATTGCCCGTACTGAATGGTATCGCGAAGGTCGTGTTCCTCTGCACACATTCCGTGCAGACATCGACTATGCTACATCAGAAGCAGCGACTACTTACGGTATCATCGGCGTTAAAGTATGGATCTTCAAAGGTGAGGTTCTGGGCGGTCTGCCTACAAACCAAGAGCAGCCTCCTGCTCAACCTAAGAAGAAAGGCCGCAGCGCTAAGCGAGAGGGCTAATCATGTTACAACCTAAGCGTACGAAATTTCGTAAACAGCATAAAGGTCGTAACCGTGGTCTTGCTGTTGCTGGTAGCAAAGTAAGCTTCGGTACGTATGGCCTGAAAGCAGTTGGTCGTGGTCGTATGACTGCGCGCCAAATCGAAGCAGCGCGTCGTGCTATGACTCGTCACGTTAAGCGTCAAGGTAAAATCTGGATTCGGGTTTTCCCTGACAAGCCAATTACTGAGAAGCCTCTTGAGGTTCGTCAAGGTAAAGGTAAAGGTAACGTTGAGTACTGGGTATGCCAGATTCAACCTGGCCGTGTTCTTTATGAGATGGAAGGTGTTCCTGAAGCTCTGGCACGCGAGGCGTTTGAACTGGCAGCGGCAAAACTGCCATTTAAAACAACCTTTGTAACTCGGACGGTGATGTAATGAAAGCGACTGAACTGAAAGACAAAAGCGTAGAAGAGCTGAATGCAGAGTTATTAAACCTGCTACGCGAACAGTTCAATCTGCGCATGCAGCACACAACAGGTCAGCTTGAAAAATCTGATCAGTTGAAAAAAGTGCGTCGTAACATCGCGCGTGTTAAAACCATTCTGACTCAAAAGGCTGATGCGTAATGACTGAAAAAAATATTCGTACAGTTCAAGGTCGTGTGGTTAGCAACAAAATGGATAAAACCATCACAGTTGTGGTTGAGCGTTTCGTAAAGCATCCTATCTATGGGAAGTTCATGAAGCGTTCTACTAAGTTGCACGCTCACGACGAAGACAATGTATGTAACCAAGGCGATCTTGTGACTATTCGCGAGTGTCGTCCTTTGTCCAAGAATAAAACCTGGGCACTGGTTAACGTTGTAGAAAAAGCTGGCGTTTAAGCGCTGACTCTTTCTTAAAAAAGCCGCTCCATGGTGAGCGGCTTTTTTGTATCTAATGGATTCTCCCCGTATTCGCTGCTATTTATAAATTTACAGTCCTCTTAGCCCCTGTGTTTTTCCTTCTGGTCACGAACCTACACCTTCTCTTGCCTATCGCGTTGTATGTCTTACGGTTTGCACCCGTTTACCCCTAAGATTGGCAACAGGCCTTTACCTGAACCAGTACCGTGGTTGCTGGTGACAAAAGATAAGCCCACGCTGGCCCCAGGCGCCTGAGCTTACACCGGATATGATAATACCGTTAAGATCTGTTGAAAGGCAGCTGAACGGCCGGCCGGTTAGGCTGACAGAGCATAGTTTTGCTATGAGGGTTCTACAAAGCACTGGACGCAGCATGCTTTCCCATTACAATACTTTGCTCAATACACCAGACTGACATTTACGTGTACCCCCGTGACGGCCTGCTTGCAGCAGGCATGCGGTCCCGCGCGTATAAGCTTTGCCGAAAGGATGTTTGTGAGCACTTCTACCCGTACCCCTCAATTTACCCCTACATGGTCTCAGTCTTTGATGCGTGGGCTTTATTCACTGTTAATGCTGCTGGTGATCCCTTTTATGCTGCTGAAGCTGTTCAGACGCAATACCGATAATACCCAGTCGGTGTGGGCGCAGCTGGTCCAGCGCTTTGGAGCGGTACCGGCGACACGCACTGGCGGGTATGTGTTTCATTGTGTTTCGGTAGGTGAAGTGGTCGCGGCCTCCTGTGTGATTAAAGCACTGCAGGAAGCGTCTCCCGACACGCCTATTATGGTTACCACCACCACCAGCACCGGGGCTGAACGGGTACGGGCAATCTTTGGTGAGACGGTGCAGCACAGCTATCTGCCAGTGGATTTGCCGTTTACTATGAGGCGTATGCTGGCGCGGGTGAAGCCTCAGGCGATGATTATCACCGAAGTGGAGCTATGGCCTAACTTACTGCATCTTTGCCACCGACAACATATACCGGTAGTTCTCATTAACGCCAGAATGACCAATCGATCCGCCCAACGTTACCAAAAGGTGCCTGCGCTGTTTGCGCCCATGATGCAGCAGCTTACGCAGGTATGTGCCCAGGGCCAGCGGGACTACGACAATTATTTACAGCTGGGAATGCCGGCTGAACGACTGTTGCTGACTCACAATATCAAGTTCGATCAGGCGGTGAGCAGCAGCACCAGTGAGCCGTTGCTGACCCTGATTAGCCCGCGTACGGTTCTTGTAGCCGGAAGTACCCATGACCCCGAAGAACAGGCTTTACTGGACGCTGTGGCCGAGCACCGTTCACGATGCCCCGACTTGTTACTGGTGCTGGTACCACGACACCCAGACCGGTTTGACACGGTGGCCACCCTGCTCAGCGAGCAGAATGTCAGTTTTGTGCGCAGCAGCGTGACCCGCCAGATTGAAAATGCCTGTGAGGTGGTATTAGTGGACGAAATGGGCCTGCTTACCGCCGCGTATCAGCAGGCCCATATTACCTTTGTCGGGGGCTCGCTGGCCAACCGGGGCGGCCACAATGCCCTTGAACCGGCAGCTGCTGCCAAACCGGTGATTATGGGGCCCCATACTTACAACAACCCGGTTATCTGTGCCTATTTACAGGAGCAGGGGGCGCTTAGAGTGGTTTCGGATAAGACAGAGCTGGTAAGCGTGCTGGCGACCTGGCTGAACTGCCCTGCTGAAGCTGAGGCCGCCGGGCAGGCGGGGTATCAGGTATTGCAGGAGAACCAGGGAGCTCTGGCTAAAACGCTTGGGTGCATAACCTCACTATAACTCACCGCAGGGCTACCGGCGTAATGACTTAAAGTATTAAGATGTCTGCATATTAGGGTCTGATGCCGACAAAATCATGCCTTTTTATGAGAATTATTCATCTAAAGTCTAATTCATTCGGCAGCGCGCTTTGCTATGATTTGTATCAGCAGCTTATGAGGCAAACAACAATAAGATCGCTACCTGGTTAGCGCATATAGGCTGCTCGTTACAGGGAGACTGCACTCTGTCGGCCCCCGACAGAGTGCTATTTTTTAAACCGGCTTGTCTTCAGGCCGCACCAGGCTCATCAGCCGCCAGTTTGCCTCTGCTTTAATATCCTGTCCAAACAATACCACATGAGTCTTATTCGTCGGATCAATAGCGATTAACGGGGTAACCCGGCCGCCATAGGTTTCCAGATAATCATCGTAAGTAAACTCATCAGTAAGCCGGGTGGTTTTTATAACCGCGCCCTGACCCACCGAGGTGGCAAGGTAGCCGTATGTTACTCCTTCATCAAACAAAGTCATGCGCTTGGCATAATGTTGGCCAACCTGGTGGCTGGGGCGAGTTGCCTGCTCATTGTTGGTCAGCCCCCAGACCTTATCTTTACCTAAAGTGTATTCAAAATGATAGGAAATAAGCGGATTAAGCTGCTTGTAGGGGGACATCACCAGCACGGTGCCGATACGGCTCATATCCATATGGCGGGCCGCATGATCTGACGCCGGATTGCCGAAATAGGCCGGGGTTTCCTGCATCCGGGTAGCCTTGATGGCATCCCAGTTAGTATCGGCCACAATCACTGGTATTTTCTGATTTTGCATTTCTTTGGCCAGCATCCGATTGAACTGACTGCCGCCAAAGATAAGAAAGCCATTAGGTGGCGGGGCCCGCATTTTCAGCATCTGCGCCACCGGTTTTGCTGTCAGGCTCTGAATAACCACTGTGGTAATAATCACCAAAAATACGATAGGCACGATAACGCCGGCGCCTTCATACCCAATCTCTTCAAGTTTGATGGAAAACAGTGCAGAAACGGCGGCCGCCACAATCCCCCGGGGGGCAATCCAGCTCAGCAGAGCCAGTTCACGCCAATTCAGCCCGGTCCCAATGGAAGAGATAGCCACCGACAAGGGGCGGGCAACAAACATGATAGAGACCAGCACGATAATAACGCCGCTGCCCAGGTTCGTAATCGCGTCTAACTGTAACCGCGAAGCCAGCAGGATAAACAAACCTGAGATTAGCAGTACACTCAGGGTTTCCTTAAACTCAAGAATGTCTTCCACTTCCACATTTTTCATATTGGCCAGCACCATGCCGACAATGGTTACCGCCAGCAATCCAGACTCGTAGGCGACATAATTAGACGCGGCGAACACGCCTAAAATAATGGTCAGTACCGCGGTGTTTTGCAGATAGTGAGGGATCCATTTTTTGCGTAAACACACCCCTAGCGCATAACCACTTAACACCCCCAGACAAACGCCAATGCCGATGGTTTTGCCGAAGATAAACAACGTATGCATAATAGCTTCTGATTGCGCCGCCACGATGTACTCGTAAACCAGGACAGCCAGCAGTGCACCGATAGGGTCGATGATGATCCCTTCCCACCGAAGGATATTGGCGGTATTGGTTTGGGGACGTACTGTGCGAATCATCGGCACAATGACCGTGGGTCCGGTTACCGTGACAATAGCCCCAAACAAAAAGGCCAGTTGCCAGGAGAGATCCAGGGCGTAGCTGGCCACCACCGTAGACACCATCCATGTCACCAGTACCCCGATGCTGCACAGGTTTCGCACCATATTGCCATGCCCGCGGATATCGCTGAGCTTAAGGGTTAATGAACCTTCAAATAAGATAATGGCAACCGAGAGCGAAACTACCGGAAAAAACAAATCACCAAACAGCTCGTCGGCATTCAGTAATCCCATTACCGGCCCTACCAGGATACCGGCTATCAGCAAGGGCAGAATGGCAGGCAAACGTATCTTAAACGCCAGAAACTGACAGGCAATCGACAGCAGGCCTACGCCTACCAGACTAATAAGAGGATCGGACAAGACAGATTTTCCTTATGCTTGAAAGCCGTCCTGATGTTTTGAAAATGACTACGGCTTGTTTTTTATTATCGCTTTCCCTTGATACTGACTAAAGTCTCAGACGGATGACATTTTGCGCACGGTGTTCTGAACCATTGGGTATAGGCTGGGGTAGAAATCTGGTGTTCTGCTGGCTTTCGTTCATACTGGCCACGGTTTATAAGTAAGTGCTGAAAAAGGTGAAGTTTTTAATGAAAAAAATGCAATGTGAAACCTGTCCCTGGTATGTCTGTCTGACATTGTGGCTGGCGGTGTTCACCTTACCGGCTTGTAGCGCCTCAGATCCCTTTCCGAAACTTACCATGGAAGTGCTCGACAGTCAGCGTCTGGACACCCGTTTAGAAGAAACCTCAGGGCTGGTCTGTACCGGCGACAGTGCCATCACCCTCAATGATTCAGGTAATACCGCGGCCTTGTTTCGAATTGATAAGCAGGGCCGTATCCAAAACCGCTATCCGCTGGACTTTGATAACAAAGATTTTGAAGCTGTCACCGCAGATGAGGATTATTTTTACATCGGCGATATTGGCAACAATCGCGGCAAGCGCCCGTATGTCAATATACGTCAGGTGGCACGTAGCGACTTTACCAAGCGCCAAACCTTACGCCTGACCTATGCCGATAATACGCCGGATAACAATCTTCCTTATATGCACGATTATGATGCTGAAGCACTGGTCAATCAGAATGATCACCTGCTGCTTTTCTCCAAAAGCTGGGCCAGTGAAAGGGTAAAGGTATACCGCATTGCCAAGGATAAGAAAAATCAGACCCTGACGCCGGTAGCTCAAATTGATGGGCTGCCAGGCCTGGTCACCGGTGCTGACTGGGACGCCGAACATCGCCGGTTTGTGGTGGTAGGCTATGAACACAGCCCCATTGGGTTGTTTCAGCCGTTTGTGGCGCTGGTGTCAGCAGACTTTGTTATAGAGGGTGTGGCACGGCTGGAGCAGTTCGGTCAGGTAGAAGGGGTATGCGTGAACAATGCCTCGCAAATCTGGCTGACCCAGGAAAGCACGCCGCTGGACTCGGCGCGCCTGGGGATTATCACTATTAATCTGTGAGGTCAGCCAGCCGGCTTAGTAACGAAATTTACCCACCTGGCCGGTGAGTTCACTGGCCAGCTTATCCAGCTGCTCGGAAACCGCCACCAGCCGGCTGGCGGTCGCCAGGTTGTCGTCACTGTTAACACTGATATCGCTAATGTTTTTATTGATATCATCCACCACTAAATGTTGTTGCTCCGTGGCGGTCGCCACCTGGGTGTTCATGTCGTTGATGCGGGTGATGCCCTGGGAAATTTGTTGTAACAGGGCGTCAATTTCGTTAGCGGCGTTAACCACCACCCCGGTTTGTTCACGACTGGCCTGCATTTGACTTACGGCCTGAGCCGAGTCCTGTCTGAAGCTGTCAATTTTTTCCTGGATCTCGTCGGTGGCGCCAGCCGCGCGCTGCGCCAGAGTACGTACCTCATCGGCCACCACCGAGAACCCACGACCATGATCACCAGCCCGTGCCGCTTCAATGGCAGCATTCAGCGCCAGCAGGTTGGTTTGTTCAGAGATACTGCGGATGGTGTCCAGGATCCCTCCAATGGCTGAGGTGTGGTCATCCAGCGCCCCTATTGTTTTGGAGGCGCTTTGCACATGGCTGGCCAGGATATCAATAGCTGTTACGGCGCTGCGGGTTTGCTCACGGCCCTGTACCGTGGTGGTGGTAGAGGCGTGGGCATCGGTGGCAGCCTGATTGGCAGAGCGGGCAATTTCGGCCACTGAACTGCCCATCTCGGTTAGCGCCGTGGCCACCTGGATGGTACGGTCGCGCTGGGCTTTGCTGTTTTGTTCGGTTACTTTTGAACGCTCTGCCACTCCGGCAGCTGACTCCCGTAACTGCTCGGAGGTTCTGGCCACCGCCACAATAGTGGTGTGTAGCGACTCCACGAAGCGGTTAAAGCCTTCTACCAATTGCCGCATTTCCTGCTGCGCCGGAGGCGGCAAACGGGTGGTCAGATCGCCTTCGCCACGTCCCAGTTGTACAAAAGTCGCTGATAATTGTTCGATAGGCCGGGTGATTGAGCCTGCCAGCAGCACCCCAAGCCCGGCGAAAATGATAGCAATAACCACGGCCCAGATAATCAGCTGACGCATGGCACTGTTTAAGTCGGTGTATAATTCTGCTTCGGGCACCTGGGCCACAATATACCAATTGGCGCTGGGCACGAATGAGCTCGCCAGAATCGTTGGCTCTCCCTCTATGCGGTGTTGAGCCAGATTAAACTCACTGTGGTTTAGCAGGGTGGCAGCCAGCTGTGGGGAACTGAAGTCGGTCAACGAGGCTTTGCCCACCTTGCGGGTATCCGGATGCGCAATAATGGCCCCGCTTTTATCCACCAGATACACCAGACCTGAATCGGCAATGTTCACGTTATTAAGAATGGCGACCAGTTCATCCACGGGTTTTGCTACCCCGGACATCCCCCGGCCATTAATCTGCTGATAGTTGGCAAACAACCGATAGCCGACACCGGATTCACTGTACAGACTCAGGGAAACCGGCTCCCCGCTATCTTTATAGGCAAAAAACCAGCCGTCCCGCTCATCGTTTTTTAAGGTGCGTAAAAAACCTTCAAGGTTCCAGTATTTAAATGTCTGACGGTCCACAAACGAGGCCGCAGCCAGGCCGTTGAACTCAGCCAGCTCATTCAGGTAGCGGACTACTTTGGATTCGTCGCGATTATCCCCACCGGCGGCTGACCAGGCCAGAATATCCGGATTAGTGGCAATAGCATGGGCCACGGTGGTCATCATGGTAGCTTCCTTGTCGACCCGGTTTCCCAGTTGCTTAACAATATTGGGTAGTTGAGTTTGTTCAACACTGGTACGCAGCAGATCCCGCGTGATGTACTGGCTTAACAGCCCCACCAGCGCCGTGGATAGTAATACCGCCACCATCAAAATAACGATAAGTTTGTGCTTGATGCTAAATGTAGTGAAATTCATTGTTGGGCCTGACTTAACCGCGATATTGTGTGGGGCCAATCCGAGTGGATCCCCCCTCCTTCAAAGATGCCTTACACCGGCTGATAAGTATCAGCGCTGGTGCTGACGCAATCTCCCTTTACGTTCATTGCAGAATAGATTCTTGCCAAATTGACTGAGCTTTCGAGATGCCAGCATCAAGGTGGAGGGATTCTGCAAGCCCGGCGATTATACCGGCTCCAAAGCAGGCTAAAGAGGATTTTTAGGTATGCAGAATGCAACCAGGGGATAGTAAAAAGGCCTTGTCAGAGAAACCAACAAGGCCTTTGGGATTTAACCGCGCAGGCTTACTGCTGCTGGTCTTCCGGTACCGGGAAACCACGGTCACGCATCAGCGCATCTACCTTAGCATCACGGCCCCGGAACTTCCGGTAAGCTTCTGCCGGCTCCATGGCGTTGCGTACCGAGAACAGATACTTCACCAGCTTATCGGCCAGTTCTTCATCGTAAAAACCGCCCGGCGCGTCGGCAAAAGCTTCGGCTGCATCGGCAGTCAATACTTCGGCCCACATATAGCCATAATAGGCGGCGGCATAGCCCTCGCCTGAGAACACATGACCAAACTGCGGACTACGGTGGCGCATGACGACCTCTTCCGGCATATCCAGCTTTTCCAGCTCCGTTTTTTCGAAGCTGTCAGGATCAATATTTTCCGGATCGGTAGTGTGGTATTTCAAATCCATAATGGCAGAAGCCATATATTCTGTGGTTTTGAACCCCTCATTGAAGGTAGACGCTTTTTTAATCTTTTTAACCAGTTCTGCCGGAATCGGCTCACCTGTTTTATAATGGACCAGGTAGTTGTTAATCACCTCATCGGTGGTCAACCAGCGTTCCAGTAACTGCGACTGGAATTCGGTATAATCACGCACCCCAGAATGGGACGTGGGATAAGCCACATCGGCGGATAAAAAGTGCAGCGCGTGGCCAAACTCGTGGAAATAGGTTTCAGCATCATCCCAGGAAATCAGCGACGGCTCGCCTTCGGGACCTTTTACAAAGTTAGAGTTGTTTGAAGCCAGAACCGTTTCTTTACCATCAAAAGTGGTGTAACTGCGATAGGTAGTCGCCCATGCACCTGAACGCTTACCTTTACGGGCAAACGGGTCCAGATACCATAGCCCAATGTGTTCACCACTGGTCTTGTCGGTGACTTCCCATACATCTACATCCGGGTGAAAGACCGGCACCTTGCCAGCTTCAACCGGCGAAAACTCAAAGTTAAACAAACGCCCTGCAACATAGAACATGGCTTCGCGCAGTTTACCCAGCTGTAAATATTGTTTTACCTCGTTAGAGTCCAGGTCATATTTGGCTTTACGAACTTTTTCAGCATAAAACCGGTAATCCCATGGCTCAATAGTAATATCGGCGCCTTCTTTATCGGCAATGGCCTGCATGTCGGCGACTTCTTCTTCCACCCGGGCAATCGCCGCAGGCCAGACTTTCATCATCAGATCCATCGCATTTTCAGGGTTTTTGGCCATACGATCTTCTAAACGCCATTGCGCATAGTTTTCATAGCCCAGCAACTCAACACGCTCATCACGCAGTTTCAGAATCTGTTTGATGATGTCGTTATTATCCTGCGCATCCCCATTGTCCCCACGGTTGTAGTACGTGCGCCAGACTTTTTCACGCAGTTCACGGTTGGTGGAGTAGGTTAAAAACGGATCCATCGAAGAGCGGGTATTGGTGATGGCATACTGGCCGTCTTTGCCACGCTCGGTGGCCGCCGCAGCCGTTGCTTTTACAAACGAGTCAGGCAGACCGTTAAGCTCATCTTCGCCAATAAAAGTGACATAGTCTTCTTCATCGGCCAGAACGTTGGTCGAAAATTTGGTGTACAGCTTGGCCAGCTCATTATTGATTTCACCATAACGTTGCTTGGCTTCGCCGGCCAAAGTCGCGCCATTATGCGCAAAGCTGTTGTAAGTTAACCAGGTTACCCGCTGTTGTTCTGGGGTCAGCGTCTCCAGCTCATCACTTTCATAGACTGCTTTTACCCGTTCAAACAATTTGCTGTTCTGAGTAATCTTAGTGGAAAAGGCTGATAACTTAGGCGACATTTCTGCCTGAATTTCACGAAATTCGGGGCTCGATTTGTTTGAGCTCCAGATCCCATAATAGGTAAATACCCGGCCCAGGGCGTCGCCAGCCCGTTCCATCGCGGCGATGGTGTTTTCAAACGTGGGGGGCTCCGGGTTGTTGGCAATTTCTTCTACTTCTGCCAGATTCAGCTCCATACCTTTTTCTAAGGCGGGTTTCAAATCAGCAAGCTGCATGCTTTCAAAGGCCGGAACACCGCTATAAGGCCCCTGATAGGGCTTCAGCAGTGGGTTTTCAAATTGCTGAGTCTGGGTGTCAGCAAGGGGGGCCTTGGTCGAGGCCGTGGTTTCGCTGTTGCCCGAACAACCTGCCAAGCCCAGAACGACCGCAGCGGCCGTCAAAGACGCGGTAAATTTATGCATAATAGTTCCTGTCTATCGTTATCATTTTGTTAGGAAAAACCATACTAGTGGATAGCAGCAGGAAGTAAATCATTGCAGTCTGGATAACCCTTTTTTTTAGCGTTAAAAATCGCGAAAAATCGACGTTTTATCGCACGTGAAATCGTACCGCAAAAAAGTCACAAAATGATAACAAAAAACCGCTTGAGCCCAGTACCTATAAGGGTTTACACTCCGCTCGAATTTTAAACGATCAGATGAATTTAAGGGTTGGAGAGACAATGCTGACAGAAATTTTGATGCATGGTTTGCCGGTGGTGATGGCGGTGCTGTCTTTCTGGTCAAACACTGAGCGAAAAGTGCTTTTTTTGAACCTGGGGCTGTGTATCACGATTTCTACATCGTTAGCCTTGCAGGAGGCCTGGGCTGGAATGCTGGTAATGGGCGTAGCAGGGATGAGTACCAGTTACCGGCTGATTACCAATAAGCTGGTGGATCAACGTCTGATCGCGGTCATGATTGTGCTGATGTCGTCGCTTATCGGCTATCTGAATACCGTCACCGGCAAAACGGGCTGGCTGGAGATTTTGCCGGTGATGACTTTTATTTTGTATCGCTTTGGTGAGCTACATTGCCGTGAAGCTGGCTTACGTTTGTGTATGATCAGCGGTTCGTTGCTATTTGCCACCTATGCGCTGATTAACCACAGCTGGGGCGTGGCGGCCACCGAAAGCCTGTTTGCGGTGTCGAATAGCTGGTTTTTGTTCCAGCTGCATCGGCGCAACCGCCAGATGGTGGCACAAACTTACTAACCGAGGGCGGTGGTGGATGCCGGCTATCAGGCAAACACCACCGTTTTATTGCGATGAATGATCACCCGGTCTTCTAAATGGTAGCGTACCCCATGGGCCAGGGCTGTCACTTCACAATCCTTACCTTTTCTGACCATATCCTGGGCCGTATCGCTATGGCTGATGCGCTTCACCGCCTGCTCGATAATCGGGCCTTCGTCCAGGTCCCGGGTGACATAATGGCAGGTGGCACCAATCAGCTTTACACCGCGATCGTAAGCCTGCTGATAAGGCCGGGCGCCCGCAAAAGAGGGCAAAAAGCTATGGTGGATATTGATGGCTCTGCCCAGCAGCGGCTGACACAGGGTGTCGGGCAGAATTTGCATAAATCTGGCGAGCACCGTTAAATCAATCTGATACTCCTCGAGCAAAGTCGTGATCTGGGCAAACGCCTGCGCTTTACTTTGGCCTTTAAAATCAACCCAGTGAAAGGGGACCTTGTACCAGTCAGCGAATTGTTTTAGCTGGGGATGATTTGAAATTATGCAGGGGATATCAGAGTACAGCTCCTGAGTATGCCAGCGGTGCAATAAGTCCACCAGACAGTGGGACTCCAGGCTGCCTAACAAAGCTACGCGCTGCTTGCGGGCCGAGTCGGTGAGTTTCCATTGCATCTTGTATTGTTCGGCCAGGGGAGTGAAGGCGGCAATAAACTGCTGATGGTCCAGGGCCAGCTTATCGGTGCCGATTTCATGGCGCATGAAGAACCGTCCGGTCTGTTGGTCGGTATGGTGACTGGCTTCAACGATAGTCGCCTGATGGTCGGCCAGAAATTGCGAGACACTGGCTACCAGCCCAATCTGGTCGGGGCAATCAATAATAAGTCGGAAAGTATGCTGCATGCGGAATCTTTCTTATAAACACGGCTGTTCTTTGTACCCATCCGCTACCTGAATGTAAAGCAAATCTCTATTCCAGCCTCCGACGCAGCCGCTCCCGTACTGAAAGATTCTCTTTAAGCGGCCAGCTTTGCCGGATGGGATAGGTAACACCACTGGTCGTACTGAAAGACTCAAACAAGTGAAACCGGGTAAACCGGCATTCAAGCTGCGGTGCGAACAAGGGCGGCGGTAAGTCAGGGCCCGCTTTGCGTACCAGCGTCACGTGGGGCTGGTATGGGCGCTGATCAGTCTGAATCCCCGCGCTACGGGCCGCTTTTTTCACCTGCCGTACCAGTTGGCGCAAGCTATCAGGCACCTGGGTGGGGGCACAAAATACAATTTTTGGCCCGGCCCACCACCCCGTCGTATCCAGATTAAGCGCTATGGGGGGAAGCTGGATGGTTTCCAAAGCACTGACAAGTACTTCGTGCTGACGGGCTTCAATCGTGCCCAGAAATGCCAGGGTTAGATGAAAATTGGCTGCCGGTACCGGCGCTGGGGAGCTAACGGGGGGAGTATTACCGTTGGCCCGTGAGGATCGGTTACCACGTGCTGGCTCAGGGCGACCCGGTATGGCGGAGGTCAGACCCGGCAAGGCAGTACTGCGCCAGTGCTCAAGATCTAATTTGTTGTGGGGCGATAAATCCAGCCCGACAAAGCAGCGCATATTCATAACTTCTCCTTTTTGTGTGACCGGGTCAATGGACTATGGGCATTTGCTTAATGTCTACGTAAAATAGCCTGTCTTTGATTGTCGTTTGCCCGAGAGGTGTAATGTCTTCATCTGCTTCTGCTTTTCCTGCTCAGGCTATTGCCGCCCCTTTGTGCGAGGCGGTGCGCCAGCACAATGCGATTGTAGCAGCCCCGCCGGGGGCGGGTAAGTCTACCGTACTGCCGCTGGCGTTGCTGGCCTGTTTTCCTGACAAAAAAATACTGTTGATGCAGCCACGGCGGGTGGTGGTGCGTAGCCTGGCCGGTTACCTGGCAGCGCAATTAGGTGAGGAAGTCGGCCAGCAGGTGGGTTATCGCATCCGCGGGGAGCAGCAGGTCAGTGCCTCCACCCGGCTGGAGATCATTACCGAAGGTATTTTAAGCCGACGCATCCAGCAGGACCCGGAACTTACCGGAGTGGATATGATTGTGTTTGATGAATTTCATGAACGCAGTATTCATACCGATTTCGGCCTCGCCCTGGCGCTGGAGGTACAGCAGGGCCTGCGGGAAGACTTACGGCTGGTGGTGATGTCGGCCACCCTGGACACCCACGCTGTGGCCGGATTATTACCAGACGCCCGGCTGCTTGTCTCAGAAGGCAAAATGTACCCGGTGGCGGAAGTGTATTGTGGGCAGGTGGCCGGACATCAGCTACACCAGCGTATTTGTCAGGTTGCGCTGCAGGCCTGTAGTGACTCACAGCAGGATGTTCTGGTGTTTTTACCCGGCGCCGGAGGCATTAATAAAGTGGCGCAGTTGCTGGGTGAGCGCACCCGCTCTGATCAAGTGGTGCACCGATTGTACGGGGCCCTCGACAAGGCTCAGCAAGATGCCGCGCTACAGCCTGACGCTCAGGGTCGCCAAAAGATTATTTTGGCTACCAATATTGCTGAAACCTCGTTGACCATTGCCAATATCGGGGCAGTGGTCGATAGCGGACTTGAAAATATCGCGCAGTTTCATCCCGGAACCGGCCTTACCCAGTTGTCTACGCAAATGATCTCTCAGGCGTCGGCGGCCCAGCGTAAGGGCCGGGCCGGGCGGCTGGGCCCGGGCACCGTGTATCGGCTGTGGCCAAAAGAACAGCATGAACGCCTGGCCAGGCACAGTAGTGCGCAAATCTTGCTTGAAGATATCACCTCCCTGATGCTTGAAACGCTGGCCTGGGGGACCCGTATTGAAGATCTGGCTTTGCTGGATATGCCCTCGGCGGCGCAATGTCAGGCCGCCCGGGCGGTGTTGCAACAGCTGGGTGCCACCGATCCTCAGCATCAGCTTACTGCCTATGGACGCCGCCTGGCGCTTCTGCCCTGCCACCCAAGGTTGGGTCACATGTTATTGCAGGCGCACCAGAGCCTTGAGGCCGGTGCGTCGCCGCTGTTACAGGCGGCAGTGTGGGTAGCGGCGCTGGCTCAGGACAGCGTCAAACCCAAAGCCGAGGCCACGGTGCGTGAAACTCTGCTTAATCTTGAACATCACCAGTATCAGCGGCTGCAGCGTCAGGCCAGCCGTTATCTGCATCAGCTTGCGCCCGGCCTGACCCTGGCCACCCCGAAGAGCTTGTCTTCCCGGGAGATTGGCCTTGCCGTCGCGCTGGCGTATACCGACCTGATTGCGCATAACACTGACACCAGCCAATACAAACTGGCCTGTGGCAAGGGGGCCATAGTACCGTCCGCCATGAGCGGTGAGCCCTGGCTGGCGGTATTAAACGGGCAACAACGGGATGGCAATATGAAGGTCAGTCTGGCCGAGCCTATCGCGGCGGCGGAGGTGGAAAGCCGGTTTGCCGACCTGTTCCACCGCACAGAGAAGGTCAGTTATAACCGTGTTCAGCAGCGGATGGAGGCGCGGCAGGTTAACGGTTTTGCGGCAATTGAGCTATCCAGTAAACCGCTGCCGGCACCGGCGGCCAGACATCTGGCCCAGGCATGGCGAACCTACCTGCATAGTCTGCCTGCGGCAGACTGGCCGTTAGAGCCCCGGGCGTTGCAATGGTTACACCGGCTGGCTCTGGCCCACCGTCTGCATTTACCGCAGTCCCAGGCATTTGATGAGCCGCAACCCTGGCCTGACAGTGATAATCCACTGACCTTAATCGAACCGACGGCCCTGGATCGGGCGTTAAGTCGTTGTCGTACCTGGCGTCAGCTCGGTGAACTGGGATGGACGCAGCTGTTGCAACAGTCGCTGCCCTGGCCGATGCAACAGGCCCTGGATGCGTTGTTACCGGTACGTCATACTGTGCCTTCCGGGCAGCAGCATACATTGGACTACCAAAGTGACGGCCAGGTGGTACTGGCGGTCAGAATGCAGGAAATGTATGGGCAAACCGAAGTCATCCGTATTGCTCAGGGCAGACAGAATGTGGTGGTGTCGTTACTGTCGCCGGCCGGGCGGCCGTTACAAATGACGGCTGATCTGGGTCAGTTCTGGCAAGGCAGTTATCAGGAGATTAAAAAAGAAATGAAAGGCCGGTATCCGAAGCACTTTTGGCCGGATGACCCGGCCAGCGCTACGCCCACCACAAAAACCAAGCGGGCAATGCAGCAGTAAAGGCTGGCCATAGCACTAAGACCAGCCTTGGTTCCCGGGCCCGGCTAGTTTTGTGGGGTGTCGCTGGCCTGAAGCACCTTTAACTGCTGCATGACTTGTTTAGCCGGGAAGCCATCAGCCACCATGTCATGCGCCATCTGATAATCACGGATCCCGGCGCGGGTGGCAGGGCCTAAAATCCCATCGGGTTTACCCACATCAAATCCCTGGCTATTGAGCTTTTGCTGTAATTGCATAATGTCGTCCCGGCTGTAAGCAGGCAATTCCGGCAGACTGGCGCTTAAACCATTCCCTCCGGCAATCTGATCGGCCAGTTTACCTACTGCAATGGCGTAAAACTCAGAGTTGTTCCAGCGCATGATGGTACGAAAATTAGGATAGGCCAAGAAGGCCGGACCCTGATGACCGGCAGGGACCACCACATAGGCAGAGACATCACTGTCGGGCAACGGCTTGTCGCCGGGCCGGGTAAGGCCGGCTTGCTGCCATTGGGTTACTGACTGACGGTTGCTGTAGCCTGACTGGCGATAATCGAAGTTTTCCGGTAATACCACTTCGCGACCCCAGCGAAAGCCAGGCTCCCATCCCAGATTATCTAAAAAGTTGGCGGCCGAAGTCAGGGCGTCGGGGATACTTTCCCACAAGTTGGCCAGCCCGTCATTGTCACCATCGGTGGCATAACGGTAATAGGCAGAAGGCATAAACTGAGTATGTCCCATGGCACCCGCCCATGAGCCCACCATGGCATCCGCCGACAACTCTTCGCGCTCAATCAGTTTTAGCGCCGTCATCAGCTCGCCGGTAAAATAGCGGCTACGGCGCTGGTCACACGCCAGAGTGGCTAAGGAGCTGAGCACCGGCATCTTGCCTTTGTACGAGCCAAAGTTGGTCTCCAGACCCCAGAATGCAAGCAGGTAATGCTTGGGAATGCCGTATTTATCTTCCAGCCGGGTTAACAGCGGCTGGTGTTCTTTAAGCAGCTCACGCCCTTTATTGATGCGCCAGTCTGTGACCCGTTTGCTGTAGTAAGATGGAAACGTGGTGACAAATTCTGGCTGGCTGCGATCCAGCTCAATAACCCGCTCTACATAATTAATGCTGTCAAAAGCCTCAGTGGCCACCGCTTTGGCAACCCCTTGCTCCACCGCTTGGTTAAAAAGCCGGGTTTTACACTGCTCAAAATTTTCAGCGGCGAGGACACCACCGGAAAAAAGTAGCGAGGCCCATAGCAGGCCCATGGTCTTACCAGAAAAACGCTTCATACAATACCCTTAAAATGCCAATAACCGCATGCTATCGCAAAGCTGCCCGCCGATGCGACAAAAACTTTCTGGTGCGCTGGCCAGCCTGTGACTTCAGTTATACCGGTAAGGTAAGCAGACGCGTAGCGCTTTATGGGCTGGCACAGTGACGCAATTTTACCGGCCCGGGGTGTGAGATAAACAGACACTTTGCACAGGCAAATGCGCATGTTACGGTCGGGGCGTTGTATAACATTATGATTTTAAATAATTATAAAGACCTGGTATGGAATTGGCTTCTGTACTGGTGAGCGCTCATTACACATGGGCAAATCGAAACTGACCTGGAGTCAACGTATGAACAAATTTGTTAAGACTATTGCCGCCGGTGCCGTGATTGCAAGCTGTGCTTCTTTTTCTGTAAATGCCCAGCAGGATACGACGCAACAACCTGCACAGGATGAAATGAAACAGCAGTCTGCAAACTTCGACGACACCACCTTGCTGAAATTTACCATGGCAATGGAAGCAGTAAGCGATGTGGCCAATAAATACGACTCAAAGTTTAAAAATGTAGAAAGCCCGGAAAAAGCGCAGGAAATTCAGAAAGAAGCTCAAACCGAAATGGTAGAGCAGATTGAAGAAACCGGCCTGACCGTGGAAACTTATACAACTATCGCGCAACAGGTTCAAACCGATGAAAAGCTGCGTGAGCGGGTACTGACTATTGCTCGTGAGAACCGTCAGGAAAACAGCTAATCCGGATCTTTACTGTTCCTGCGCTTCAGAAAGCCCTTTTCTGATGCGGTAAAATAGTGTTTTGCAGTGTTTCTGAAGATAAGCGGGGACACTGCGAACATTTTTCTGTACTCATCGGTTTTACTCTCCCTTCTTTGCTTTAGTACTAATACACTCTGCCTGACTATCTTGTTATTCGGTTATCTGCACTACTTATGAACATATTTTGTGGCCATTGTGTATATAAGCGCACTGCGCACATGCCGGCGGGAATGCTATGATACGCATCGGACCCATAACGCACCGGCACGCGGTGGGCACTTTATCGGCACGCGGTGGGCACTTTATCGGTACGCGGTAGGCACTTTATTAGTACGCGGTAGGCACTCTATCTTGTATTACCGTAGCGGACATCAGACAGGCATTCTAAGTGGCAAAAAAACAAACCAAATCCAAAGCAAAATCTAACGCAAAAACGCCCCAGCGACGAGGCCGGTTTTCAGGTCTGCTGGTTAAGCTATTTATTGTCCTGGTGGTCCTGGTTGCCGGGTATATGATTTATCTGGATGCGCAGATAAAACACACCTTTACCGGCAATAAATGGGAAGTGCCCGCGCAGATTTATGCTCGTCCCCTGGTGTTAAGCAAAAACCTGGAAATTACCCCCGAAGAAGTCTTAGATGAGCTGTCGCTGCTGGGTTACCGCAAAGTCAGCCGGCCTGACAGCAGTGGTGAATACGCCTACTGGAATAATACGCTGGTGGTGATGCGCCGGGCGTTTCAGTTTGTTGATGGTGCCCAGGGCATGCGTAAACTGACCATTGCCTGGCAGGGTAGTCGTATTGGCTCCATCACCGATAATACGGCCGGCAAGAAAGTAGGCACCGTACGTCTGGAGCCCTGGCTGGTTACCCGTCTGGTAAGTAGCCTGCGTGAAGACCGGATGCTGCTGAATCTTGATACCGTGCCGCCTATGCTGCCTAAGACTCTGACGCTGGTAGAAGATCGCGATTTTTATGATCATCATGGCGTAGCGCCCTTATCGATATTACGGGCATTGATTGCCAATATTAAAGCCGGGCGCACGGTCCAGGGCGGCAGCACCTTAACCCAGCAGCTGGTGAAAAACTTGTTTCTGACCCGGGAACAATCGCTGGTTCGTAAAGCCAAAGAAGCGGTCATGGCCATCATTATTGATGCCCGCTACAGCAAGTCCGAAATTCTACAGGCGTACATGAATGAAGTGTTTCTGGCCCAGGATGGTGAGACGGCGGTGCATGGTTTCGGTCTGGCCAGCTATTACTTTTTTGACCGCCCGGCCACCGAGCTGAATGTACCTGAAATTGCAACCCTGGTGGCCATGATCAAAGGGCCTTCCTATTATAATCCACGCCGCCATCCGGAGCGGGTGCTGGAGCGCCGAAATCTGATATTACGCCTGTTGTTTGAAGCCAATGAAATTGGCAGTAAAGATTATCAGCGCTATCTGGAGATGCCTTTAACCCTGGCCTCAGGCGCCAGTCTGGCCAGTGGCAAACATCCTGCGTTTATGCAAAAGGTCCGTAATGAATTACAACAGATTCTGGCCGATCCCACCCTGCGTGACTCCGGGGTAAAAGTGTTTACCACGCTGGATATCTATGCCCAGCGGCGTGCGGAAGCCGCACTGACCCAGACTCTGGATAAGTTACAGCAAGACCGTAAAGCCAAGTTGGAAGGGGCCATGGTGGTGACTAATATCAGCAGTGGTGAAGTACGGGCCATCGTTGGCTCCCGCCAGGCAGACTATAATGGCTTCAACCGCGCGCTGGATGCCCGACGCCAGGTGGGTTCATTGATCAAACCGGCGGTCTATTTAAGTGCACTTGAAGACCCGACCCAATATAACCTGGCGACGCCGCTGGAAGATAAGCCTATTACTCTGAAAAGTCGCGATGGCAAGCTATGGTCGCCGCGCAATTATGATAAAGAATTTCGGGAACAGGTGCCGCTTATTACCTCTTTGGTGGAGTCGCTAAACGTGCCCACGGTGAATCTGGGAATGCAGGTAGGGCTGGATAAGGTTATTAACACCGTAAAAAGACTCGGGGTCGAAACCGATATTCGTGAAGTGCCTGCCTTAACGCTGGGTTCGATGAGTATGTCCCCGCTACAAACCAACCAGATGTATCAGACCATTTCCAATAATGGGCGGTATATCCCGCTGCATACGGTCTCGGCGGTGGTCTCAGCCAATGATAAACTATTGTGGAAACATGCTGAGTTTTACGCTCAGCGGGCCGATGAAGCCGCCACCTACCTGCTCAATTATGGTTTGTTCAAAGTAACCCGCGAGGGCACAGCCAAACAACTGGGGCGGGCTTTTCCGCGGGTAAATATGGCGGGCAAAACCGGGACCACCGATGATTATCGCGACAGCTGGTTTAGTGGCTTTGACCGCAACAATGTCAGCACCGTCTGGGTGGGGAACGACGATAACCAGTCAGTCAATCTGACCGGGGCCAGTGGCGCGTTGCCGGTGTTTATTAATTATCAGCAGAGGCAGGCGCCCAAGTCGTTGTCACGTCGTTTTCCCAGAGGCCTGGGTATTGCCCACTTTAATCAGAAAACCGGTGAGGTGATCGTCGCTGGTTGTCCCGATTCACTGAGTGTGCCGGCTATTTTAGAGGTGTTGCCTCCCCCGCGGACAGACTGTCGGGGCAAGGCGATAGAGTCCTCAGGCGATGACAAGGAAAAAAGCTGGTGGGAGCGCTGGTTTTAATAAAAAAGCCCTTATCTGACGTGGAAAAACCAGCCGGATAAGGGTGAAGTCCCTGGGGAGTGACAAAGACGAAGTCAGTAGGCGAGGCGGTTCAACGACGCCCCATCAGTTTGTATAAGCTACTGAAAATGACAGCGCTGGCGGCAAAGGCAACCAGCGGTGCCATGGCGGCTAAAAAAACGGCGGTATAGCTAATCATAGTGGCCTCACTTAAACCCTGTGCTGGCAACAACAATCAGACCTTATCCCGGTCTGCCAATACCAACGGTTGATGCCCGTTTTGCTTTATCGGTGGGCAATTACTTGTTTAGTTGTATAGACCATAGCGATAGTTGTGCCACCTCGAAAATATATTTTAACTATCTGATTTTAAAGTTAAATAATGTTTTCAGGAAGGAGTGGGGAAGAGCTGGATGCCTAAAGCACTATTTTTTAGTGGATAAGGCATCGAGAAAGTGGTGAAAATCACCACTTCAGCATATTAATTTTTAACTTTGACCACCAGCGTTGTCAGGCCCACCACTATCGCGCCGGCGATAAAGCCGGTAATACCGTCTACGGCCACACTGGCTACAGGGGCCAGCGAGCCCGAGGCTTCAACCAAAGGCGCGGTGAGATGGTGCACCATCTCAATACTGTGGGTTAATATACCGCCCCCCACCAAAAACATGGCAATGGTGCCCACGAAGGCCAGGGTCTTCATAAGCAAGGGCGCGCCGATAAGCAAGGCACGTCCGGCCAATCGCTGAAACTGGTTAAAACCACCGGTCAAAGACTTCTTAAGCAGATAAAGCCCCACGTCATCCAGTTTCACGATGGCCGCAACTAAACCGTACACCCCAAAGGTGATTGCTACGCTTAGCGCACACAGCACCCCAACCTGGGTGGTAAAGCTGGCTTGCTGAACCGTCCCTAATGCAATTACGATAATTTCCGCTGATAAGATGAAGTCAGTACGAATGGCACCTTTAATTTTATCCTGCTCCAGGGCCACCAAATCAATGTCTTCGGTAGCCAGTTGCTGAAGACGGGCAGTGGCCTCGGTGGGCGAGTCTTTCGGAAGGAACCGGTGAATAACTTTTTCGGCCCCCTCGTAACATAAATACAACCCACCCAGCACCAGCAATACGGTAATCAGCATGGGCAGCCAGGCGCTAATCAGTAAGGCGGCGGGCACCAGAATTACCTTATTCAGCAGCGATCCTTTGGCCACTGCCCAAACCACCGGCAGTTCCCGGTCTGCCCGTACCCCCTGAACCTGATTTGCATTAAGGGCTAAATCATCGCCTAAAACCCCGGCGGTTTTTTTGGCTGCCACTTTGGACATCACCGAAACATCATCAAGCAGGGTGGCAATATCATCAATTAATGCCAGTAAATTTGCTGCTGCCACGTGCAGATCTCCTTATTAGTGCCGGTCATCCCCCTTGTGGGGGCAATGGTTTTATCGCAACGAAAAATTGGATAAACGCTACCGTCTTTTGGTGAAAATAGCTAGCGCTTACCGGTGTGCTGCTGCACCCGTTTGTCGATAGTCTGCTGAAGGTGGCGGGTCACCTCACTGCAGCGTACCCTGCCCTGCGTGTAATGACTGATAAATGCCAGTGTTTTATTGATATTCCCGGTGCAATTTACAGAAACCGGGGCGGCCGGATCCGGTAATTGTTGTAGCTGATTCACGGTACGGGTGTCCGTGAGGGGCCGGGTAGTTTTGCGTTGCTGAATAGCTCGCGCGGCTTCTTCAGCCTGTTGTTGCCGGTGCTGTGCATGAGCAGCTGAAAAATAACTGGCTGTCGCCTGTTTTACAGAGCCCCGTTTGCTAACAGAAGGTGGCGCACTGACCGGTAAAGAAGGGCGGCTAATGGATCCCGAGCCCACCGCCGCGGGGTCAGCAGAGGGCGTAACCGGAACTTCAGGTTGCTGGGGTAGAGATTGACGGGAAGTATCACTCTGGGCCGCGGCGGGTGAGGCTCGGCGTGTGGGTGTCTTTAATATAGAGTTGCCGCCTTCACTAACCGGCTGCCCGGACGGGGCAGGTTGAAAAGCAGGGGAGTGGGGAGATTTATCCGACTCCGGTCCCACATGTTGGGGCGGCACCAGCGGGGCGGGAGAGGTATAAAGCCGGGCGTTAATGATACGGGTTTTGGTGCTGGACGCCGGCGGGCTGGAAAAAGGCGTCAGCCATACCAAAGCACTGACCATCGCGGTATGCAGGAGCAGCGAGCCTGCCCCGGCTAACCTTGACTTATGGCGCGTAGCCGGACTGCTCCCAGGCCGTACAGGTAACCGGCAGAAGTCATCTTCTTCAAAAGCGGGGGGCGCCAGAGGTGGGGACGTTCTCATTGCCTGCTATCTTCCTTATAAATGGGCAAGTGCACCAACAAGGTGCAAATAAACCCGGCATTATCCATGAAATGACATTTAAGTTTATGATAAATAAGGGGTTAACCAAATGGCTCAGCATTTGTATTACGGGTAATACTGTTTCATTTTCTGTTTATTACCGGTTTGGAGCCACTTATGAAATTAGTTACCGCTATCATCAAGCCTTTCAGGCTCGATGATGTACGCGAAGCCATCGCGGAGATTGGCATTGAGGGTTTGACCGTGACCGAAGTAAAAGGTTTCGGGCGGCAGAAAGGACACACCGAGCTGTACCGGGGTGCCGAATATCAGGTTGATTTCTTACCCAAAATCAAGCTTGAGATTGCGGTAGATGATGCGCAGGTCGACCGTCTGGTGGAGGGCATCGCACAGGGCGCCAAAACCGGCAAAATCGGAGACGGAAAAGTATTTGTCTACGACCTGGAACAGGCGGTACGCATTCGTACCGGAGAAAAAGACAGCGAAGCTTTATAGTCCCTAAACGGTTGCGGAGATCCCCATAATGGAAGTTACATTTGAGCTGGGCTATGCCCTTGATACATTTTATTTTTTGATGTGCGGCGCGCTGGTCATGTGGATGGCGGCCGGTTTTGCAATGTTAGAAGCCGGAATGGTCCGGGCTAAAAATACCACAGAAATACTGACCAAAAATATCGCCTTGTTCGCCATTGCCTGCACCATGTATATGATCTGCGGGTATGGCCTGATGTATGGCGGTGGTGATTTTAGTCTGGCGCTGGCAGGCATCACCGGTGACGGTGCCACCGGCGTAGGTGAAGATGCTGCCACCTATGCGCCTTCGGCCGACTTCTTTTTTCAGGTGGTCTTTGTAGCCACTGCTATGTCGATTGTGTCGGGCGCGGTGGCCGAACGTATGAAGCTATGGGCTTTTCTGACCTTTGCGGTGGTGATGACAGGACTTATCTATCCTATGGAAGGCGCCTGGACCTGGGGCGGTGAGGATGTTTTTGGTTTGTACAATCTGGCCGACTTAGGATTTGCTGATTTTGCTGGTTCTGGCATCGTACATATGGCCGGCGCCTCGGCGGCACTGGCCGGCGTGCTGGTGCTGGGCCCGCGCAGCGGCAAATATACCGCTGGCGGCAAAATCAATGCGATCCCGGGTGCCAACTTACCCCTGGCCACATTAGGTACCTTCATTTTGTGGATGGGCTGGTTTGGTTTTAATGGCGGTTCGGTACTGGCCACCGCCAGTGTTGAAAGTGCCAACGCGGTCGCGGTGGTCTTTATGAATACGAACGCGGCGGCCGCTGGCGGCACTATTGCCGCCCTGTTACTGGCGCGGGTCCTGTTTAAAAAGGCTGACCTGACGATGGCCCTAAACGGCGCTCTTGCCGGGCTTGTGGCTATTACCGCCGAGCCGTCTACACCGACGCCACTGCAAGCCACGCTGTTCGGGGCGTTGGGCGGAATGCTGGTAGTATTGAGTATTGTGTGGCTGGACAAGCGTAAAATTGATGATCCGGTAGGTGCCATTTCGGTGCATGGCGTGGTGGGCCTGCTGGGGCTGTTACTGGTCCCGGTCACCAACTCAGAGGTGGCGTTAACCGGTCAGCTGGCAGGAGCGGCCACTATTTTTGCCTGGGTATTTGTGACAAGTATGCTGGTGTGGTTGGCGATAAAAGCCCTGCTGGGTATTCGCGTCACCGCCGAAGAAGAATTTGAAGGTGTGGATGCAAGCGAATGTGGTCTTGAGGCTTACCCTGACTTTGCAGGCAGCCGCAAATAACACCTGACTCGAGTAGGTAAAAAA
>VMHT01105741.1_pt1 | contig 24895 bp, 46 predicted proteins | sample 4693611 | NCBI WGS metagenome assembly VMHT01 (sample SAMN12280063, study PRJNA550983) | marine metagenome | isolation source: seawater sampled from same location over 5 years 0.02-0.2 micron viral filtrate | place: USA: collected off the coast of southern California halfway between the port... ...
CCTATTGTGGTAGTCGCAGCCTCCCCTCTGCCGCCAGAAACTGATGCAACTGCACCATATGTACCGCCGGTTGTGTTTTGCTGTATCTCTACATGACTAAAATCTGCATCTGAAGGGTTAGTCCAAGACAACACAACTGCATTAGATGCTGCGGTTTTTGAAAGTCCTGTAATTGCAGCAGGGGCAGTATCATCGCCTGAAGCGGTTACATTTGCTGTAATGTAACTGCTCTTAACACCTAAATTATTAACTGCTCTGACTCTAACGTAGTATGTAGCGCCAGCAATAACTGGCTGTACTTCGTAGGTTAAACCGTCAGTTACTGCGGTTTGATAAGGCGCGTTAAAAGTTGCCCATTCTACTTCGTATCTCTCAACATAGACATCTGCGCTAGCACCCCAGCTAATAAGCAATTTCTCAACAGCTGTTCCATCTTCATTAATAAGTGTAGAAGTTGTAGCCGTTAAGCTACTGGGTGGCTGTGCCGTTGAACCATCATATAAATCTAGCTCGCCAGAAGCGAAAAAATCTTTTTCGTCTGAAGCATTCCAATTGTATATATCGGACGCGGTCTCTATTAACTCTAGGTTTACAATAATTTGACCTGCATCAGAGAAAGACATCTGATAGCCTATCACTTCAAAAACCTTAAATGACCAGCCCATTTTTACGTTACTTACCATAACATTATCGCCAGCTTTAAAGTTTAAAGCAGCTAGGTTGCAAGGTATGGTTACAGATGTTTGTTGCCTAGACTCGAACAGCGCTATTTTTGCAAGTCTCTGAGCTTGTGTATTGTTGGTTACAAAGGGTAGCTGTAAATCCATATAGATGGGGTCGCCATCAGCAGCCGCATAAGTTGAGCTAATCTGTGCGGGGTAGTCGGACTTGATGTAGTTGTTTTCTGCACTTATGTAAGTGCCTTTCACGCCGTTGTATAGCTGCCTTCTGCTTTGCTTTGTGCGCGTCTTAATGCTGCCTACAATATTACTTTCATCAATTACTACAGATGAAGGGGACACATAAACCGCAGGCTTCATATAGTAAAATTTATTTGAATAGGTTAATTGACCACCCATGCATTTTAGCAGGTTGTTTATATTGGCTTTCCTGCTTCTATCGCTGCTCATAATGCCGTTGCAGGTATATCTTTTCTGATTGCCGCCAGCATCTAAAGCTACGGTTTCATCACACTTGCTAACAGCAAAAGCCAATGAATCAGCATCTATTGAAGATGCCGGTTCGCCTAATCCGTACTTGGTATCTGTTAAATAATCTCTGATGCACAATGCAGGATTATCAGAAAAAGCCGTAACACCAGTTGCAGGGTTTAAGACTTTTCTGCCTTCAATAATCGCCGAGATGTTAGGAATGCTGTTTAATTCTTCTGCGTCATATTTCAAACGCACATAGATGTAGGCGGTGTCTAACAGCTTGTGATTGCTTGTCCATTTTGTTGTGCGACTAACAAGAACAGAGTCAGCAGCTGTTTCGTTGCCGCGATGAATGCGAATATCTAGATATTGGTTCCAATTACCTTGATAAGCACCATCATCCCAAACCAGTTTTTCATTAACAAAAATCTTTCTGTAATCGTTAATTTCATGTCCAGCAAATGCGACTACCATGTGCAGATACTTGTTATCGTCCCCAGTGGTGTCGGCAAATATAATTACACCGCCTGTCCTAACCGTTCCATATATCAAAGGTCTTGGAGCCGCTGGCTCCTTTATCGTTTGGGTGCTTCCGTCCATACCTCCTGTGTCTGGAACCATGCCGTCCATGACGTACTTGCCAAGCCCTGCGCCTACAACAAATGCACCAGCTATAAGCAGCGCACTTGCCCCTAAAGCCGCAGCACCTGCCGCACCTGCTATACCAACTACTAACGAAACTGCCATTTATTCACCTAAGTATTTTGTGTAGACTCGCTCGGCTAAATCATAGCCATTGCCAGTTAGTAAGCTGTCGAAAGGTACGGCCACTTTAGTGTTGATGGTAAGCATTGAAACACCGCATTCACGGCAATAATTCTCAGCATATTTTAGCAGTTTGTAACCAGTAGCCCCAGCCCTGCTGTCCGGCTTTACAAATATCACATCATTAGTTGCAAAAAAGTGGTCTTTATAGTGGATGCTTTTATTTATTATCAAAACAAAATAGCCCACTAAAACGCCATCATTTCGCGCTGTGAATATTCGTAGTGCGCCACTTGCGTCAAGTCTTGCGTATTCCTTCCAGTCAGGATTGAGCTTAATCTTATCTTGGTACATTGCGACAAGCTCCCAATGCTGCTCAAGCAAAGGTTGTAGCTCGCGTTTAACTTTTGTTAGATTTTCAAGATGCAATGTAAGCATTATCTCGTATCCCTCATGCTCGTATCTCTCGCGCTGCCGCTACTAGCAACACTGCTTGCTGGTGTAGCCCTTCCAAATATAATTTCTTTATCTTGCAAGCTGGCTACAAACTCAAAACCCTTGTCTGAAGGGTGGTCAATGCGCTGGTCATTATCAGTGAAACGGCGTACAAACTTTCTTTCAAAAGCAATCAGCTTGTTCTCTAGTGTTACATTGATGGTCGATTTGTCACCGCTATCTAGTATGGTCATCACATCCATGAATCCCTCAAATATACTTACCGGCGATATGATGGGGTCACCAAGCTCATTCATTGCGCCTAAACTTATTGCCGCAGTTTTGCCTTGATAATCTTCATCTCTTGCAACTTGAACAAGTGAAGTTTTTACACCTGTCAAAGTTATAGATGTTCCATTTGCTTGCAATTCAGTAGACTCTTTAATCTGATTGATTTTTAATAAATCGCCTAGACCTTGGTAAGTTTGTGTATTGTTTAACTTAATGCTTTTCACCGCCGCCGTGCCGCCGTAGCGACTGCGCACCATTATCTGCGTGGTTGTCCCCAGTGCTGTAAACGTATATTGAAACGTGCCTGCCGAGATTCTTTGGTAGTAAAAGTAGTTGTCTGGCCCGACATACATATCTCCAAGCCTTACCTCAACATCTGCTCCAGTATGCTCGACCGTCACAGTGTATTTCTTACCTGCAACTGTTGAAGTACTTTGATAAATGCCAGCCCTGTCATTATAGCTGGGGCCAGTGAGATTGGCTTGACCTGTTGTATATGTGACAGATGAACCAGTGCCCAGTGCTTGGGTAGACCAGTTATTTAGATTAGAATCAAAGCTAGGATTTAAGTTAATGGGGTCTCCCACTGGAGAATCTAATTCCCCTAGGCCAGACCACATGTATATAGGACTGCTAAAATTCATATCTATCAAATAGAAAGGTCTGACAACCTCTGCTAACGAAGCAGCACTCATTTCTGCTGATATATCTCTAGCCATTTATAAAGCCTCTACAAATGCAAAAGTGAAGCCATACATAGACGCGGCGTTTGTTTTCCAGCCTATATCATTTGATGCCATGCGCCAAAGGCTCTTAGGGCTTGTGAAATCTAAAGCTGTGCCGCTCGCAACAGCAGTTCTTAACGGCGGCTGAAACTTTATAGGCGCGGTTCCTGATGCTTTATCTTCTGTGCAAATGTACAGATAATCTCCAAGCTGAAAGTATGTTCCGGCAACAACAGAGGATGAGCCACTACTGCAATTAATCTGCTCTGCTCGAATAGCTGTTGTCCCGCTTGATGTAACAGTCTTGCCTGTAGTGGTAGTTAAGGGGTGACCAAATGTGAACGTCCCTGATTGCCCTTTAAGAGCGACTATGAAAGCCTGTACCGAACGTGCCTCTGAGATGCTTAAAGGCGGTAAGGTAACCTCACATTCCCATCTAGCACCCTGATGCTCGTAGACTTGCTGCTCATAAGAAAAAGGCGATTCACTTACTGCAACCGCCCTTTTCAATCTCATCTCTATATTTTGTATCCCAACACTGGGAAATGCTAAAGGCATTTTATGCTCCGATTATTGCTTGGCTATAGCTACCGCCGCGCTGTCTTGCGTCTGCTACTGCTCCCTTGGCTGCGTCTGCTATCTGCGGCAGTAAGTTTGCAACCTCTGCGCGAACTGTTTGGACTACGCCAGTAGATACGTTTATTGTCTGATTAATAATAACAGCTTGCCCGCCACCGCTTCTACGCAATCCACCGCCCTTAGTGTGGTCAATAACTGTCTCATTAGGGTGCAAGATAGCATTAAAGCCACCCTTGCCATCAACGCCGCCAGTACGTGACCCATGCCCTGTAAAACCACCACCGTCAAAAGACTGTGAGCGAATGCTTGAAACTTGCGCTAAACCGCCAGCAACAACAGCCGCAGCCATTGCAAAGTTAATCGGTGGCGGGTAAGCAGCCATGGCCTTAGTTGCGCCCTCATAGGTAGACATAACAGCCTTGCCAATACTCGCGGCTTTCTGTATAGCAAACAGCTTCTTGCTTTGCCCCTTAGTTGCTGATAGTTCCTTGCTCATATTTGTCAGCACATTCTTGGTCTTGTCTGCGTTATTCATTGCGTCAAACTTAGCTAAGTCAGCTGCACCCTCTTTTTGCAACTGCTGAGTGTAATTGTTACTCGCTTGAATCGTTTGGTTAGCAGTCGTTACTGTTTCAGGTAAAGTTGTTATTTTTTCTTTTAAAGAATCAATCTGCGCAATAGCTCCGCTAAAATCTATTAGCTTCATCTCTGCGGTTTCTTCTTCCATCAATCGGAGCTGCTCAATTAAACCAGCCCTTTCTTCTTCAAGCTGTGCAAGCAGTCCTGTGTCTAATTTAACACCATGCTGTGCAGCCTGCCCCATGCCGCGCATTCTCGCGCTAATATCATCAATGCTGGCTGCTAGTTGCTGTTGTACCTCGGGGGGGAAGAAGCGCTGCAATGCTCCATAAACTTTGTTAGCAACCTTAATTACAGTATTGGCAAACTCTTGCGCGCCTTTAATGGCTCTAGATAATCCTTCAAGGAATCCAGTAGCCAGAGCCTGACCTACTCCGTTAATGCCCTCTTTAGTGCTTGCCATCTTCAGAATAAAGGCAGTCAAAGTCTCCGTTACTGCTGTAATCGCGGGCGCAAGCGCAACAGCAAACTGGTCTTTTAAGCCTTTAACTATTGAAAATAAATCTGATAAAGCATCGTTTGCAGTTTCAGCTCCAGCAGCAGCAGAGCTAGACATAACTATTCCTAACGCCTCAGCCCTGCCAAATAACTCTTCCATGCCCTTTTCGCCAAGAGCCAAAGTATTTACAAGGGCGGCACCTTCACTATCAAACAGCTTAAAAGCTAATCTAAGTTTGTCGCTGTCATTTTCGACATTAGAAAAAGCCTCTGATAGAGCTTGCATTTGTTTATCTAGCGGCAGTTGTTGCAACTTCTTTGCGTTTAGACCAAGCTCTGCAATAGCTGCTTTAGCCTCACCAGTTCCCGCAGCAGCTTCCGCAGTACGTCTGGTAAATCTTTGCATAGCCATGTCAAGAGTATTAGCTTCAACTCCTGTTATAGATGCAGCATAACGTAGCTTAGATAATGCTTCAGTTGTCGTGCCAATTTTCGCAGATGTTTTTGCAAGTGCATCGGCAGAATTAAGAGAGCTTTTAACAAGATAGCCAAAGCCAGCAGCACCAGCCACACCAACCAAAGCAGTTCTCATGCTAAAGATAGATGACGTTATAGATTTTAGTCCGCTGGTAACAGACTTAAATCCTTTAGACGTTTTATCAATAGCTGATATTGTAATTCTAGCTGCTGCTGCCATCTTGTTCGCCTTTTAAATAGTAGTAAGCCATCCACTCATTGAACTCTGATAGGCTCATCTGTTCAGCTTCTGATATTGTCATATTAAGCCTCTCAGCCAAGGTAATTAAATTAAACCTAGACTGAGAGGATTTTAGTTTTTTAGCGCATCTTCCCGCGTTTCCACCATAGCAAACATCTGGTTGGCAATTTCACTAATTACAGTAGTTTCTTCGCCCATTAAATCAATCTTATCCTCACCAGATGTGAACAGCTTTTCACCATCTTCGCTTTGCGCTTTCATCACAATCAAGTCAACCATTGCACCAATAGTTGTGTTCTCTAAAAAATCTGGGTGCTTTTTCTGTAACTCATTCAGATCGTAACAGGTAATAGCCCCACAAAATAACTTGAAGGGCTTACCCTTTTCATCTGACCAAGCTGGAACTAAAACTTCACGCTTGATTGCTTTTCTTCTGTTTCTTAGTTCTTTCGCTAATCCCATTGCAATTTCTCCTGTTGTAGTGGGGTTATGCTGTTGCTTCTGTTACTGCGCCGTTCACCTGAATAGCAAAGCTGGCTTCAACCATGCCGTCAAAAGAGGCAGTGATTGACTTGCTAGTTACTAATCCAGTGGCAGTGTAATACTTCTCGCCACTGCCAGTGCCAGTAGGATAGATTTCAACATCAAGAGAGCTACGCGCATCAATAACTAGCTGCTGTGTGTCTGTGTCATCCCAGTAGCACTCAAGAGAAATAGTGCTTGTTTCAAGTCCTGACTTGTAAGTACGCGCAACATCACCCATTGCGCTATCTTCGATTGTATCGGCAGAGCTTTCGATTGTGTAAGAGCGAACTTCACCAACAACGGCAACAGAAGTTCCTGCAACCTGTAGTTTAACAACGCCGCTAGAGCCTGTATTTGTAGCCATTTATATCACCTTTAGTTAAGTTGTGCCGCGAGTGTATTCATATACAACGCGAACAGTTAGAATCACACCGCCGACAGGTTCAATAGAACCTTCATCGACTTCAATGTTTATTAGCTGGGTGTCCAGCGCGTAACCGCCTCTAGTGCGGTCAAGTTCCAAGCCTTCTTCAATGGCTTCGATTATGTTGTTTCTTGCTTCGTCAATTATACCTGACTTTACAAAGCAGACCATCTCATAGTTGATGCTTGCCATACGGCTACCCATAGAGCCGCCAATAGAGCTATCTTCTCTATCCTCTCCAGCAGTCCTAACCAGTACGGCTGGAAACTGCGCGTTAGATAGCTTCTGGAAATCAAAAGGCTCTCTAGTTGCCATCTTGATGCGGGTCGGCTGGATAACGCTATCTCTTAGCGTATCGACTATATTGTTTGCAATGCTTTCTCTAACGCTCATTTTATAAACCTTTCAAAAGACTTAGTTAGCTCACCTTGCTCATCTCGACTAAATCCGAAAAAAGGCCGAATAGAATTGTTGCCAGATGCTTTGCCAGATTCTTCTCTGCCTCGAAAGAATATGACTGCGCGTTTATAGTTAGCTTTGCTTGTCATTGCCGCCAGCATCTTACCGCTCATGGTAAGGTTAGGAGTTAGCGTCCTGCCTTTCTTAGACCTAAACTTAGAATACTTTTCTGAGTAAGGTTTGAACGCGCCATCCTTATAGCCTTTCCCAGACTTTGTTCTATCTAGGATTATATTAATTCCTATCTGCGCAACGCGAAACAGAGCCGATTTATATTTGGCCGTAATCTCTTTGCGTAGCTTTCTCGGCAAGCTAGACAAGTCTCTAGGGCTAACATCTAAACGCACATTCATTAGCGAACTAACCTGCCTGAGTTAATAGGCTCTTTCTCTTTGTCCGTTACAGTGCCATCACCGTCAGCGTCATAGTCAACGCCATCGCGAAACACTGCTTCTATCTCCTCGCCGTAGCGAGACTTGTAGAAATCAATCATGCCAAGGAATCGGTCATTATCTACCCAGTTGGTCAGCTTTGGCAGAGCGTACTTCCAGAGTACAAGGTAAACACTGCATCGAGTCCACTGGCTGTCTGTTAGCTTGCTAGGTACTAGCTCACCACTATAGCCGCGCTTGTCCCACCAATCGGCGCGTATCTTGCGCTCTATGTCGGCTTGCGCTCTTGCGTGTTCTTCACTAAAGGAATCAATGCCAAGATTAAGAATATCTGGAACCATCTCCATCAGGTCTGCGTCTGTACTAAATGCCATTACCACTTCACCTTATCTGCCCAGTATGCCGCCGATGCGGTTTTGTCTTTGCGACCTTTCTCAATGTCTTTAGCGAATCGCGCTTTAAATGACCTGCGCTTTGCCTTGTCAGCTTCGCTCTCGTTCTTTCTTGGTGGCTTATTATCTGCGCCCTGCTGCCCGAACCTAATCAGCTTAACCTTGTCGCCTTCTTTTGCGAGTACGGCATGGCTCTTGGTTGGGTGCTTACTGGTGCGCTTGGGTTTATTGTACCCTTCAAAGCGTTCGCCTCGGTATGTAATAGCCATCATATCTCCTAAATAAAACCCCACCCCCAATAAAGGGGGCAGGGATTATCAACACTCTTAGAGAGCAGCGTCAGCAGTGATTTTCACGCCGAAAGTATCATCAAGCTCTGCAACACCATAAGCGGCAGTTGCGTTAAGCTCGAAGGCTCGGAGAGAAGCGTCACGCTGTGATTCAATGCCGAAGTCTCGCTTCATAGCGATAGCAAGAGCTTCAGGGGCGAATACAGCGGCAACAGCGTCATCATTGGCGTCAACAGTCAGGTTAGCTGACTCATAAACGTCAATGCCAGCGATAGTGCCAACATAGCCGTTAATCATAGCGGCGTTCTGAGCGTCACCACCATTCGGGTTAGCGAAGGTGTTAGTCAGACCAGCTTTGATTTGGTAGGCTTGGAATGGGTGCAATACAGCAGCCAAGTTACCAGTAACCTTGTTAGCTCGCAGAGTAGCCTGTGCCTTAAACAGATCAGCAACAGTAATTTCTGCGCCAGCAGCACCCAGACCAGAACTAAAGCCAGAGAACAGAGCCAAAAGGTCTTTGTCCATCTTAGTAGCGATAGCGTTACCAAGTACAGTGCCAAGCTCTACAGCAGGGTTGCCCGCGCCGAATGCAGCCATGTCAGTCAGAACAACCTGCGCACCAACTTCGCCAACAGTTACAGAAACTGAGCTAGTAGATACAGTGGTTGAACTCATGTCTGTGCCTTCGGTCAGGTCAGCAGCAGCAATTGCAGGGTACTTAGGAATCTGGACAGTCTTGCCAGCTTCGTTAGCGATGTTGTACTGAGTTACCAAGCCCATCATCAGAGATTGTTCTTCAGCAGTGAAACGTGCCTGAGCGATAATATTCGCAAACAGGTCGTCAAGTGTGGAGCTAGTAGTAGCAGCCATTTGTAATACCTCAATAGGTTAGATTAAAAAATTATTTTTTAGCCTTCATCAGAGCGCGGTAAGCCTCGCGGCCACCTTCGTTCCAGTTATCGACCATATCATTAACCGTTGATTGAGGCTTCAACGTAGAGCCACCAGCGTTACCTTGTGAACCTGTCCCGCCTTTACTGGCTCGAACAAAGTGTGGGTTAGCTGTAAGAAATTCGCTTACCATCTCATTGACGGATAGCAAGTCACCGCTGTCATTGTAACGCGGTGTGCCGTTGTTGTCTAACACCTCTACAGTTCCATCTTCACCCAGTCGGGTCTGCGCTTTAAGCAGCGAAGATACTTGCTCTGGGCTTACTGCGTTATTGTTGCTTGCTGCTCCCAGAATAGCCCCATCAACTAGGGTCTGCTGTAGCTTGGTCTTATAGGCGTTAATCTCGCTGTCTTTCTTCTCGACAGTCTGCTTTAGTATTGTCTCGAACTCGCCGCGCTCTTTCATCTTGTCCTGCTCCACCTGTTCTTTCTGGGTTAGCAGTTGGCGGGCTTCATCTAGGTCAATCCCAGATAGTTTCTTATCGAACTTGCGCTGCTCTCTTGCTACTCGGTCAGCCACAATCTTGTCGATTTCTTCTTGCGTAAATGTTTTCTCTGTTGGGGTTTCTACAACTGTTTCTTCTGTCTGGTTATCCACGATTTCTTCGCTCATGTAACGATGCCTCAAATTGAGTTTGGTGAACCCCGATTTTAGCATATAAACATTTTTGCTCAAATATCATCTAAAGTGTTGACATTAATGTAAACAACAGGCAAGATGCTCCTACATTCAAAAAAACAAAGGGTTATACACATGACTAACTTAACTTCAAATCAAAAAGCGGCTCTTGCAGTGTTTCACGAATACATTGAAAACGAATCAGATTTTGAGTGGGGCGATTACTTCTGGATAGCCGACCTGCTTACACTGCTTGTAGACAATGGCTGGGAGCGTAAAAGCGCGGAAGGCACAATAGGCAGTCTGCTCGAATCAGGCGGCAGTGATTTGTACGCTTTTGAAAATACGCCAAACCCACAAAAAGGCGACCAAAAAGAAATGCTCTACATTGTCGAATACAAGCCAAGCTGGGCATAATAAACCAACCGCCCCCGAAAGGGGGCTACCCTTGGAGGGGATTATGAATATTTTAAAACCAGCACCGCAGACGCTAGACGAAGCCCACGACCAATACTGTGACGACAATCACCTTGGTAGCTTCGAGATGCTAACCCAGCGCGAGTACGACGAAGTCCGTAGGCAAGAGAAAGCCAAAGGCTTGATTATATTCGAGGGCGATTATGTAACGCTGACAGGCGAACCAGAATGGCTCGAAGTTGTAGAGATTGTTATTGTGGACGGCAACCGCGCCAACAATATGCTCAAGCTCTCAGATGGCTATGTAGTGCCAGCACCAGTTGAGCGTTATGTTGACGAAGTGATTTCTAAGAAAGAGTTTATAGCCCTATCCTAATTGCAGCAGTGTAACCCTTTAGCCCAGCTTATTTAGTGGGCTTTTTTTTCTTCTTCTTTTTACCGTATGCCATGTTATTCCTCGTCAAATACTGGTCGCCAGTGGTGTCGGCAGTTATAGCCGCCGCGTACAATCAATGGGTCGCCAGATGATTTGCCTTTCCAGCTTCCCGCCCAAGTGTCTGCAATTTCTTCTTCAGTAAATACCTGTCCAGCGTGTTTGCGGCAGAATGGTCTACTGTCCCTAATAACATCTCCATAATACTTCCACTTGGTCGCACCGCTTTGGATACCGATAGCTGTGTTTATAGATGCGTCGAACTGCATCAGGCTGTCTTGTGCCATTTGTGTAGCGTAACGTCTTAGGTTGTTCCCTGCCCTGTCTCTGGCGAACTTGGTGCGTAATAGCTCTGCCGCATCTTTAGACTGTGCCGCTGTGCCGTTATTAACTAAGTCAACAAGCCGCTGGGCTTCTACATCGTCGCTCTGGATATACACGCCGTTGATTGTCTGGCGTAGGTTCTTAACGGTGTCGTTAAAGCTACGGCCTGTCAGGGTTGACTGGTAGACCTCGGTGGCTAGGGTGTCCAAATACTCGTTGGCAACAGCCTCAAAGCCTTGGAAAGATAACCGCTGCAACTGGTTAATCGTTGCAGAATCTATCTTAGTAAAGTCGCCATACGTTGAGAGCATATCCTGCGCATCAACTGCGACAGAGCCGTACCCTCTAACAATGCCGTCCACTTCAGACAGATAAGCATCGTCCATTGCTTCTTTAAGGGCTGGCCTTGCATTGATAGCCCACTCAGTATCAAAGAGCTTGCCACCCTGTAGCGGAGCGTCAGCCATAACATCAACTACGCGCTCCTCTAAGGTCACTAGGGCATCGGCTAGGCGTTGCTGATGGGTATCAGCCAGCTTATCCAATATCTCGTCATACTGGTTATCTGTAGGCATTATTCAGCCTCGTCGTTGAACTGCCCTATAACTTGTGTGCCTTGGTCTATCTCAAGGTGCGACTTCGCCAGCTTCTCATCGTCCAACACTAGGTCGGCAATCTGCTTATCTATTTCTTGCGATAGGGTTACAGACTTCACGCCAGTAGCTCGCATCTGCTGCAAGAAGATTAGCTCTTTGTCCATATCGCGAATATCAAAGCTATCAGGGTAAAAGATTTCAACGTCAGGGGTTATCTCTTGGTAATCACACCAAAGGTTCCAGATCTGCTCCTCAGCAAGCTCCAAGATGTCAGCCTTCTCAGCCAGCTTTGCGTTAAGCATTTGGAACTCTGTCTGCATTGCTACACCAGACTGCGTGATTGCCTCTGTGCCGCGTACTGCGCCCATGTGTGACATACGATTGATATATTCAATCTTGTCGTTAATAGACGCTCTAACGCTGTCCAGATTAGAACCGCTAGGCTGTAACATGTAGGGCTTCATCTGCGCGTCCATATCATCAGGCATATTGATAACCGAACCAGCACCAGCACTTGCATCAGTCTCGTATGACTTAACAAGGGTAGGGTGGTTACTGATACGGATAAGCTGCTCTACTTCCGAAAGTTCCTGATAGATAGCCCGCTGCATATAGGCAACGTCTGACAGGTCGCTAACACCAATGCCGCGAACTACTGAGCGTTGCGCAGGTAGGAACACCGCAGGGATTCTGCCCAGCACGTTTTCTTCTGTGCTGATGTGCGTGTCCTGCTCGTTAATGCTCTTATAAAGCTCGACCTTATCCTTGTGCCAGCAACGGTAATAAACAACCTTCTCTGTGTCGCTGATTTCCTCGATAGACTCGCGCACCTTCAAGTAGCAGAGCTCATAGCGGCCTGATGGCATTCGCTCATATTCCCAGTCGAATACATTCTCAGGCGTGAACATGGTCACATAAGGTCTAATGTCCTGCCCTAGCTCCTCAGCCTTAGTGCGTGCATTAGAAGATGGCTTGTCTACCATAATCCAGACGTTACCGTAAACGCTTGCCCAGATGTTAGCCTCTCGCATAAACGCATTGAAGCTGCGACCATCTAGGTCGGCATCTTTCATAAAAGGCTCAATCGCATAGTTACCAGCAGCAGAGTTAAAGCTGCGCACTGGTGGCTGTCGCCATAAGAAACTGCTGTAGATGTGGACAATGTTCTTGCTGTGGTTGTCCATCGGGGTCAGGTCAAGGCGGCGATTGTATTCGTCCTTGTCCTCATTGATGTAGCGCGTCAGGTATGCGCCATCGCGGTAATCTTCGCCACCCATATAGCTGCGCAGATAGAACTCCCAGCGATACTTGTTGTTGTCATATTGTGGGTGCGTGTATTCTAAATCTTTGCTGTAAGCCATTAACTCCACCGTCTAGGTTGTTCAACTATTCGCTCTGTGCGTACTGGGAATAGGTATTCTACCAGATAGCCTAGAGCATCATTCATGTGGTCAAATCCGTCCTTATTAGGAACGCTTGTACCTTCTTTGTAGGTCTGGCGTTCTAAGGATTCGATTGTCTGTTTACACTTGGGGTCTATCAACAACTTCCGCTGACCATCGCTTGATAGTAGTCTGGAGTTGACCGCATTTATTCTGTCTCGAACCAGTGCGTGTCTGGTCTTAGCCTTAACCTCAAAACCTGCGTTTTGAAGAATGCTTAAATCTGTGCGCCCACCTGCGCTCGTCTTTCTCTGGCGTGAAGCTGGGTCGGGGTAAATGATAACACGTTTGTCAGGGTAGCGCGTTCGCAATTCCTGCGCCATCTCGTCGGTGTTGCTGCCCCACATAACTACCTCATCAATCGCCAGCAGTGTGTCATGGTGTCGGACACAAACAACCGCACTCATAGGGTCAAGGTTGAAGTCCATGCCAACGTGCAGCGTGTGGTGGTCTGCCTCTATCTTGCCAACCGATTCTTCTCGGCTAAAGCCGTAGTAGATGATGCCGCTGTAGTTTACAAACTGCGCGTTATATTCCTGATTAAAGGTGCGCTCGTCTAGGTCTTGCTGGGCTTGCTCTATCTCTGTCTGCGGTACGTTACCGCCTTGGATAGTGGTGTACTGAAAGCTCTGCCAATCATCATCACCGTCTAGCCCTTTGCTGTATAGGTCATAGAAGTGGTTGCGACCTTTAGGTGTACCGATAAACAGAGCAGAACCTAACCTGTCAGATAGCGATGGTCTGATAACCTCATACCAAGCCTCGGGGCGCATATCTGCAAACTCATCAAGCACAACAAAGTCTAAAGCTCGGCCTCGCAGGTTGTTAGGCTTCTCTGCTCCTTTAAGGCTAATAGTGCTGCCGTTAATCAGGCGCATCGTTAGGCTGCTTTCGTTTGTCTTGGTTAGGTACTCAGGGGGAATGGTCTGTGTAAGCATATCCCAAGCAATGTCTTTAGCAGAGCCGTAGGTCGGTGCTACATACCAGCAGTTCTTATTCTTACCTGATGTGGCTGCTCGCAGTATCTCGCCAGTGCTAAGGAATGTCTTGCCGAATCGCCGCCCAGCAACAACGCTACGGAAACGGCTAGAGCTACAAAATATTTCACTCTGTGGCAGGGTCAGTTGCACGATGGTCTACCACTATATTGATTGGGGGAATCTCTTGCGCTTCTGCCTCGGTTTCTCTCCAGCCACCTTGTGTCTTTAGGTAAAAGATATTCGCCGTTACGTTGCCGCCCTTAGCCATCTGGATTAAGTTGCTGCCCATGCTTGCGACTTGTTTGACTCTGCCCTTTTTATAAGCCTCAGAAACTTCAGGCTGTCGCTTCTCTATCTCACGCAAGGTGTTTTCGCAGATGCCAAAGTAATCCGCTACTTGCCCTTTAGTGAGTACAGCAGACAATGCCTGTAGTTCTATTATCTGCTCTGGCGTTAGCTCAACAGGTGGTCGCCCACCCCCATCGCCTTGATTGCCTTGCTTCATAGATTATCACTTGATTGGAGCGTACAGGTCGGAGTTGCACCGCCCAGACTAGAGGGGTTCTCTAGCTCCTGCTCTTTTGTACGCTTTGGGTAGGGTTTACACAAGTGGAGTATAGACTGTTTAGTTTCTTTGTCTAGTGGCATCAAATATCTATGCTTACCTTTAGTGTAAAAAACTGTCGCATTAGGGTCTAGATGTTTTCTAACTTCAGCTATGCTTTGCTTAACCCCTTTGCTGTGAACTGATTTTGGATGTGTTTTCTTTCCATGAATAATAAAAGCCCCCATAGTCCCTGCATTCATCAACCCACTATAAATCCAGTTAGTTGCTTGATAGATGCCACCATGATGATTTTGGTCAGCGTCAGCATAACTAACAACCAATTTTAATCCTGAATTAGATTTTTTCAAAAATTTAATAGCCAATGCCATTATCTTGCTAACTGGTGTCTTGTGTTTAGTTAATGCAATTCTTACCAGTTCACAGCCTTGGTCTGCTTTTAAGCCAAATGGTTTTAGCATATTGTTATTAGCACCCCTACCGAATAAAACAACGCCTATATATTTTCCATCTTCCCAAGCACCAACTTTGACAAGTTTGCCAACAGGAATTACACCACTATAGTGCCAATTCTCACAAGCGTACTTAGCAGCTTCATGTGACGCCCAATCTATTCTTATATTAGCTTTGTCTGACATTCTGGACTCTATTCCCCCATCTAGAATTAAGGGATTCGATAATTTGGCTTATATCAGCACCCTGCATATTTATCATTTGTACATTTTTGCCGTCAAGCTCAAAAGTATATTTTTTTATTTTCGTGCCAGTTTTTTCAGTATCAAACCTGCTAAGAATATTTTTGTTTTTCTGCTCATTAGATATGCTCATTCCACGCTCCTTAAATCAAATTCTTTACCACAATGCGGGCAGTCTACCCACTTAGGGTCTAACTCATCTAATTTGCCTTGTTCATCTTCTGTTGCTGGGTCAAAATTTGGCTCAAAAGATTCTGTTAGTTTTCCTAATAAATCATCATCAAAACCGATAACATTTAAATTGAAGTCTAACTCCTCTAGTCGGTTTATTTCAACTTTTAAAGCATCAATATTCCAATCTGAATTTAAAGCTAACTGGTTATCAGCGATAACGTATGCCTTTCTCTGAGCCTCTGTAAGCCCTTTTAACGTGATTGTCGGAACTTCGGCAATACCGCATAGCTGTGCAGCTTGCAGCCTTCCATGCCCTGCTATAATGCCTCCATCGTCATCTATAAGGATTGGGTTGGTAAATCCAAACTCTTTTATGCTTGCTGCTACTTGTTGAACCTGCTCCTCGCTGTGCGTTCTTGAATTGTTTACATAGGGGATAAGCTCCCCAGTGGCTTTATATTCAACAGATAACATTAGACCTCAGTGCCAAATGCGGCGCGTATATTCATTATGGGGTTATGTAACATAACATCTTGCTCATCAGGCGGTAAACCATTAACTCTGCAATCAACGGCATCACACCAAAATCGCAGTGCAGTGATAACAGGTTGGGCTGCTGATGGGTTGTCGATAAGGCTCTGGGTTATGCTATCGACCTTAGACAGTAAATCGTGCCAGCCGTTTTCTTCACATTCAATTATACGGCTCACAATATTCAACTGGTGCATATTAACCTCCGCAGGCTAACAGTTTGGTTGTGCCGTTATTGTAAACGCTGCTTACTTTTTGTGCAATCTAAGGTCTTGTATAGCCACTAGAATAAGGGCTGAGAGGATAAAGCCTATCATATACAACATCACGCGGGTCTCTGGTTGGTAAATTCGCGGGCATTGTAAAGGCTATCAAATATGATTAGAAATGATGGTTTAGCATGGTAGGTATATCACTAAAGATATAGTGCCGCGTTGTGACTACAGGTGCGGCAAACCTGCTTCAAGGGGTAGGAGGGGAAACCCTAGTCGATAATTATTATAATCAGGGCTAGTAATATGGCAAGGCCATTGCTTGCAGGCTCAACAAATAGCCAGTTGCGTATTCTACCAAACGGCTCGTCACCTAATAACTTATACAGCCTTTCCTCAACCGCCCACTCAATCTTTTTTCCAAGGCTTCTGTCTGCCGTTTTGTGGGCATCTTTAATCATGGCTTCAACTTCTTCTTTGCTTACTGGCATCGTGTTGTCCCCCAGTAGTCAGTCTTGCAGCTTGTTCCGTCACTGTAGCGAGTTGTTCCCCAAGCGTCTGTCTTAGACGTTGTGCCATCGTTAAAGCGGGTAGTTCCCCAGCTATCAGTTTTCCAGCTAGAGCCGTCAGAGCCGCGTGTAGTACCCCAAGAGTCTGTCTTGTAGGTTGTGCCAGTGCGTGAATCCCTAATAGTTCCCCAGCTATCTTTAGTTAGCGTTCCGCTAGTGCCGCCGCAGTTGTAGCGAGTGTTGCCCCAGCTATCAGTTTTTGATGTGCAGGTTGCGTTTGCACCCGCAGATAGTGCGCTTACAGTCAGCGCGATTAGTGCGTATTTCTTCATTGTTTCCACTCCTTCAGTTAGTTTATGCGTCTACTAATCCAACAGTTTTTTCGTTTAGGTCATACCCTGCATCTTCAAGAAACTCTTGGAAGGTTGCAATGGCTTCTTCTAGGCTGACGCGGTCTTGGTTTATCTCAACGGTAATTCCGCGCTCACCATCATTAAAAATTAAGCTAGTCATTAAGTGTTACTCCACTCATCAAGTTGTTTTTTGCGCTTGCGCTCTTTGTGCCACTGCTTTGTTTTCTTAAACTTGTAAGCTACTAAATGCCCAAGCATATAACCAGTGAACAGCATTATAAACATTGCTATCAGTTGGTCTAGCATTAGCACACCCCCTGCAAGCAATCATTATAAGCCATGGTTGAGGCTATGCAGTAAAGGACAAACAGCCCTAAACCGCAAACCAGGAATTGACGATTTTGTGCGCGGCGTTCCTTTGCCACGCGGTCTCTTGCGTACTTATAATCATAGTTAATCATTATTATTGACCTCTCTCATATCCGGCAAATGGCTCTGCTTTCATGTGCGCTTCGCAGAAGTGGTCTTGCACTTTTTCGCGCAATGCTTCTTCAGCATCTAGGTATATAAAACACTTCAGCAACTGTGAAGCATCGTCTGTACCGTCAGTGTAGAGAATCTCTAAATACTCTAACTGGGTCTCTCGGCCTACAATACAAGCTGGCAAACAATCATCTAGCCAGCTTGGATATGCCTTCAACCACTCATAACAAAGAAGGTCTTTGTCATCTTCTGTCAGGTCGATAATGTCGCCGTCCCAGTCTTGGTATTTGTTGTGAAAATCTTCAATAAGAAATTTGATTTCGCTTTTCATTTGCTTCCCCTCCAAGGGATAGCCCCCGAAGGGGCAGTTCGTTTAGCGTGAAAGTGCAACTGTGCAGTTGTAGTTGCTGCCAATCTCAAACATTACTTCGTTTGATTCGGCTGGGCTGTCTGCGTACATATCAACCAGCAGCTTGAGACCGTAGTAATCAACAGAGCCATCTTTTTCCATCATAGAGTTGGCGCGTTTTGTAGCATAATTAAGTAGTGAATTGTTCATGTTTGTAACCCTTTGTTTTTTGAATGTGTGGGTACTTTGCCCGATGTTAACGAAACTGTCAACACTTTATTTCACCTATGCGCCATTCTTCTACTTTTATCTGTTCTTTAAGGTCACGCGCAAAGGCAATAACTTCTTCTCGGTCATACCTCTTAGCAGGTCGCCATGCCATACGCTCCATAGCTTTAACCCTGCGCTCGCCGTATGTGTCCACCATGTACTGCCTATAGCGTAGCACGTAGTGTGCCTGTTTCATGCCCCAGCAGTTACAATGGGGACACTGTGGTTTTATGTTAAATTCCGCTAGTTTAAAAATCGTTCTGTGGCGGGGTATGAAGTGGCCGCCCTGTAGGTTTTTGTAGTGGTCTACCTTGTCGCAGGTAACGCACTGGGCGTAGCCGTTATCATCTGCTGCCTTTAATCGCACCAGCCGCTGCAAAAGCTTGGCTGCTTTCTCCATCTCCTGCGCGACTGTGGTTTTCTTTCTACCTTTTTTCGCCATATTCCAGCTCTAGTAATAGTTCGCAATAGTGAATGGCTTTCCGAATGTCCTCAGCTCCATTCTTGCTGCCATGCCTTGTGATGTATTTAACCACGTTGCCCTCGCAGTAGTCTAAGCTGTTTTTGTAGATGTACTCGATTGGCTGTATAGCTAACTGGTAATGGCTGCCGCCTGTCTGTTTATCAAGTGCGCTCAATGTTCCGTCTCCTCAGTAGATAAATCAATTTCATCAGGTATGTTAAGGTCGCAGCTAGGACATAGACCATAAGCAGAATCATCATCGCCAAGCCAATAAGTAAGAGGCTGTTGACATTCCTCGCAATAGACTCTAACCAATTTAATAGACCTTTTAGGAAAATTAACAACTTTACTCACCCCTCCACCTTTATTTTTACCCGCGAATCTTCACCGCTATCTTTGTGATAAACCACTGCCGTCATAGAACGTTCTGCCCCATAACCTGAATCACTATGCCACTGGTCTGTCGCCGTTAAACTGCCCCAGTGTTCAAAGTGCATAGAGCCAACCTCTCTGGCGGTGTGGTGATGTATATGCCCCAGATGACAATAGCGGTTCTTTGACTCTGCCCATTCATCGTCTAGGTTCTTAATCACCGTCTGTAGAATTTGCTCGTGCTTTATGCGGTCGCCATGGTGGAAAACAAATAGATTGTTGTGCCACTGGTAGGATATAAACTTGCTGTAGTTCTGCACAATCTCAACCCTCGGCTCTTTGCTGTAAAGCAGCTCTAGGCAGCTAGATAGGTGGCAAGCCATATCATAATCGTGATTGCCGCGCACATTAACCACAACTACTTTCTCATGGGTCTGTAGCATCTTGTCGATTAGCACATTAAACAGCCTGCCTGCCAGCTTAAAGGTCTTACCGATGCGCGTGTCTACGTCTACCGGCGTTCCCTTTGTAGTGGTGTTAGAGCTGCTGTCAGCGTGAAAAAAATCACCTACGTTAAGCAGAACACCAGTGCCAGCGTTTCCAACTCGATTTGCCAGCCTGTCGGTTGTGTCAATTAGTATCTGGGTTGCAATCTTTGTGTCCCAATCATCGTCATCAACCTTCGATTCTGAATCCGCGAGCATTCCCATGTGATGGTCGCCCACCATGTACATTGCGAGATAGTCATCGCGCACTTCAGTGGGGGCAGGAACAGGCTTTTTAAAGCCATCTAAATCTTCTTTTACGCCCTCAATCATAAGGTCTAGGCGTTCTTTTAGGCTCTGCTTTTGCGGCTCTTGGATAACCCATTGCAGGGCTACTGTGCCATCTTCTTTGTATGCTGTAGATACGCGCTTGGCATCAAAGCCCTCGGCGGTCTGGTGAACTAAGTCGCGATGCGGTGCGACTCCTTTGGCTGCGGCATATCCTTCAATGCGCTTTAGGGTCTTATCAACTCCGCGCCTGTTTAGTCCCAGTGCTGCGGCTGCTTTAACATTTGAGCCATGCTCGATAATTGCGTTTAGAACTCTTGTCTGTGCTTCGCTTCGTGCAAACTCCAATAAACTGCGGGGGTCAACTCTGTCCATTACTTCACCTGTTGTAGTTGTAGTTTCCTATATTCGCTTTCTGGGTCAATCTGTAACGTGTAACCAAGGTCAAAAGCCCAGCTATGCACCTCAGTTAAAAAGTGGTGCATCTCGCCGCTGTCTAGTTTGCTAGTGTGTCGCAACTGGTTCTCAATAACGGTCTTGCCAACCTTTATTGATTCTGTGCCTAGAAACTTCTGCTTGAGTAGTAGTTTAACATTTTCGGGGGTGTAGGTAGGGTCGCGCTCTATAACCCATGCGGATAGCTCTCTGCACCAAGCATGGAACATAGCGTTCTGTGAAGTTGTGCGGGGGTTGCGGTAAGGCTTTAAGGTAATGGCGCAGGGCTTTGTGTAGTCCCAAACCTTTAGGCGGTCAGCGATGTAACCAAGCCGAACTTCAATCTCGTCGGCTTGGAACACCTTAACTGTATCGCCTTGGCTCAAACCAAAGCCTTAGCAAGCCATTGTTGGCTCATTATAGTTTCTGCTGATTCTAGCCTTGTCTCAAACGGCTTATCGGCATTGTTGTTATATGCTGCCTTAGCCACTCTCAGGTCGTAGTCAGTGATTATCTTGCACTGCTTAGCGCGTAGTCTGCTGTGCAGGGTCTTTGCATTGATACCCGCTACTTCAGCCATGTGCGGCAGTGTGTATTTTTCGCCGTTTTTTAGCCCGCCCTTTTTGCCAGCAAACAAGTATTTCTTTGGCGTTTTTCCTGCATCTCTGCGTCTATCGTTATGCACGTTTCACCTCCGCGCCACCATCATAGTAGTAGCCATATTTATTAAGTAAATGCTGCTTCTGTGCTTCGCGCTCTACACCGTCTAGCCATGTAATATCAGTAAGCCCCATCATTATTGACCTGCCGCGTATTGAGTCATCTTGGTTAACCGCTGGCTTATGGTTAGCAACAAATGGTGAAACACCGCCTGTCTTTTTGGCTCTAGCTAACCAGCTATTTATGAACTTAGGCATTCCAACTTTGGTTTTGCGCTTTGCCTTGTTTGAGAATAACCACATTCGCATCGCTTCTAGCTCGTCCCTAACCATCTCATCTCCGTAGCTTTTAATCAGCTCTTCGTAAAGGTCATCAGGGATAGCGTATTCTTCGCCAGTTTTTAAGAGCATGGCAGACTCCAGCGGGCAATAGTGCATTCTTCGTCGAATCTGTTTTTAACAGTGACGTTTTCTTTTATCAGGTGATGCCCATCGCGCTTCAGGTTATACACTACAGCAGATATTCTGGTTATGCCTAGCTCATGGAAAGCGTCTAGGCTTGTAATGGTGTTACCACTTCTCAGGTAATCGAGTACACGTTGCTTCTGGTTCATCTTCATAACTCCTTGGGTTTCCGCTAAAGCGAAAACACGTTTCTTTGAATGGATTTTTTTTAACTTTATTTTCTTTGAAATACTTTAACCCTTTTTACTTGTCATCAAGTAAATTTTCAAGATAAGAGGGCTAAAGCGACTCCTCGGTAAATTCGTTATCGTATCGAATATTTAATCTATCCGTCTGCCAGTACCGACCGGCATCAGGGGCTATATCAAGAGGGTCAACTTGGTCTTTGGGGTTTAATTTCAAATGGTTCCCCAACCTCTAGCCCGACAACATTTTTATTCTATTAAATTGTAAGCCTGTTTGTAAACACAAAACAGGAACTATTTTCCTAGATTCAAAAAATCAGCTATTTCTACACCCAGCACGTTGCAAATGCTTTGCATGGTGTGCAGCTTCATGTTTGGCTGCGCTCTCCAGCGTATAACCTGCTGTGGGCTTGTCTTAGCGATTCTAGATAATTCTGCGTTAGATATACCTGCATTAGCTTGCGCGGCTCTAACGGCCTTTCCTGCGTCTATAAGTTGCATATTATAATCTCACCTGTGGTATATTGTTAATGACCGACTAGCGTTGGTCTTTCTCCTGTTGGTTGCCCCCCGCGAGGGGGGCATTTAACTCTTAAAACGGTATATCTTCATCGAACTCGGCAGTCTTGGGCTGTACTGCTTTCTGTGCTTGCGCCATGCCTTGCTGCTGGGCTTCATCTTTTGCGCTGAACTTCAGGCTCATGTACTTAGTGCCTGTCTTGCTGGTATTAACCCAGCCGCTTACCCAGTATTCTTTGCCGTCAATTAACGCGCTACCTTTGCGGTCAGGGTGTGTCTCCGACTCTTTCTTGTCGTTTACAAACATCGCGCCGCTGTTATCTTTCTGCTCGTATGTACTCATTTTCTTCTCCAGTTATTGTGCTGTTCTAAATTCAGGGGTTTTCATTGTGGCGCGTTCTTGGGTAGTGAATACGCCGCCTTTGCTTGGTGCTTTCCAGAGTAGTTGCTTCTCTGTGTCGCTCAACTCTTTCCACGCTTCGTTCGCTGTAGACAGGTCGCCAGTTGCCAGACCGTCCTTGATAGCCTTAACGCTTGGCATCAGGTCGATAATGGAATCTTCATAGCTTTCCTGCTCGGCTTTCTTAACTGCCTTGTCGCTTCTTAGCATTGCCGCTTCTGCATCGTCGTCCACTTGCGGGATTCCAGCCATGGCAGCAAGTCCATACCGTCTTGCGTAACTAATACAAGAGCCGCCCGCCTGTGGGTCTCGCTTAACCATCGGCAGTAGAAACTCTTGCTCTAACCACTGACCAGATGTGTGCATCAGTCTGGTTGCTACGCCCACGCTGTTCTCGGTACTAACTGGGAACTGCACATAGCTCAGGCCATTAGCTGCAAACGGCTCCTTAACAACCTGCATAACGTCTGACAGGTTCGCATATTTGGATTTAAAGAAAGGGTTGCCAGTGCCTTTAACAGCACCCCCCATTACGGCTTGCGCTTTGCATAAAGCTGTAGCCAGTTCGTTGATTGATTCGCTTGAAAACATAATAGCTCCTATTGTTGGATAGTGATTATACTAAAAGGTTGATGATGCGGTAACACTTTTGTCAGGGTCTGCGCAGTTAGCAGAATCGCATTCCCCCTGAGCGTAAAGTGCGGCGTATGCGTGATAGTATTCTTCTGGCATATCTTCGCGGCATGGATTGTGCATGGCGTAGTCTTTCTCTGCCAGCTCGTAAAAGTAATTATTAAAATCTGCGGTAAACATAAAGCCTCCTATTGCTCTGTGCGTTTAACAAACAATTCAACAGCATCTTCAATCTTCATGCCGTTGGTGGTTATTTCTTTGACTTCATCGCCTGACATATCGGCTTTCGGAAATACAATTCTCCATCGCTCTAGCATTCCTCGGCGCAAATACCCTGCGGTCTTTTTGTTTAGAACTGACACAACCGCGCCTGAGCCTACGCGCTCAATCTTGAATGTGTCACCCTTGCTGTTTTTCTTGGTGTGCATACTGCCTCCTGAATGCCCCCGAAGGGGCGTTGAAATTAAATTGCTTCGATACGTTGGCGGCCTAATTTTTCGTACATTCTGTCGGTGAGGTCATTGCCAAGGTCAACGGTTCGCATAACGTCTGGGCGGTCTGTGTATTCTGTGCCTTCAGATATTGATTTAGTTACTGTAAATTCAATCACGCTGTTGCAAATGCTAGTAATTAAGCCCTCAACGTAGCAATCAGTGCGTGAAACAAAGTCGTAGCTGCGAATTTTTTGTCCAATTTGAAAAGTAGTCATGTGTGTAGCCCTGTTGTTTTTTGAATGTGTGGTTATAGTGCCTGACGTTTACATTTATGTCAACACTATAGGCAATAAAAAGCCCAAATAAATGGGCTTCCGGACAATTTGTTGTAATTTTGTCCGTTAATATGACCAGATAGCAGGGCAGGTGAACCCATCTTCCTCAGTGCAGGCATCTAGGTGGATGAATCTAGTGCGTCCCTTTTGCTTGATACCAATCCTTTGTATGCCATGCTTCTGAGCCACTCTAATTACTTCTAATGCTTGTTCTCCAGAAACAAGTATGTCTACCGCCTTACCAGTCGAATGCGCTCCTGCCTTCGCCTTTTCTTTGCGCTGTTCTATGGGGTGTTGCGGGCTGCGGTATGCACTGCTGATTGGAAAGCCAAAGCCGCACTCTTTCCTAATCTTAATTAGCAGCTTAACAAAGTCTGCATCCATTCCATTCTCGCCGCTGTGCTTGCAGGCCAGTTCCTTATCTGTGAAATATACTACTTTCTTTTTAGCTGTCATGTTCTTACCTCAATTTAATGGGTTGCTCAGGTAGTCCAAGCCTTTCCATATATCGTCAATCTCTGTAGTTACAACCTTAACACTTTTCTCAATATCGGTCACACCTTCAGCCAGTAGCTTTGCCTCAGTTACCATTGCCTTCATAGACTCAATCTCTTTTTCTAGGTCGGTCACTTGGCTCTGGATTGTTAGCAACTTATCCTGCTGCGCCATAATGGTTGTTAGATTAGCGCCTAGCTCTGCCAGCTTTGCTTTAAGTTGTGAGACATCATTGTCGGTCAGCTGCTGTTTGATAAGGCTAATTTCCTTCAGTGTTGGTTTGATGTCTGGTATCTCTTGCGCTTCAACGCCCTGTAGCCGCCCATATAAGCTGCTAGCCGTCCAAACGCCGCCGCCGAGTGTGGTAGCTAGGCTTAAAAGTATTGCGATATAAACGCCCTTAAATGACGCTCCTCCAATCTTTAGCTCTGTATCTTCAAGGCTCATAGTCATACTCGCAGTTTATCTGTTGAACAAAGCAATCGTAACCGACCTTAGTAGGGCTGCCGCCGTAGAACTCTGTCTGCTGTCCGTAGGCTAAAACATCTGCCTCAGTAACGTAGGCATCAATGCCAAAGTTATTCCCATTTACAAATAC
>VMHT01178490.1_pt1 | contig 24895 bp, 21 predicted proteins | sample 4693611 | NCBI WGS metagenome assembly VMHT01 (sample SAMN12280063, study PRJNA550983) | marine metagenome | isolation source: seawater sampled from same location over 5 years 0.02-0.2 micron viral filtrate | place: USA: collected off the coast of southern California halfway between the port... ...
GCCATGAAAGATAAACACTTAAAAGATAAAGCAATTGAGATCTGGAGAACATTCACGGCGCAGGAAAAGCGCCTGGTCCGCGGGTTGTGTATGTTCCCAGCTGTTAAAATGGAATCCATGCCGGCGGACCCGCATGAGCATCACCAAGTGATCTGTTTCATGCTTGATCTGTCGAAGCAGGATAAAGAAGCCGCCTAACCCCTCCCCGCCGCGAAAGTAAAACTTATTGCCGTAAGGCAAGTTTTACTTTCGCTTCCCCAGTTCAATCACTTCCCAGCCAACAGCCGCATACCCGGCAATATCGCACCAGGAATCGAACTTGCTGCGATCCTCCGCGAGTCTTCCAATCTTGAGCAGCACCCCGATAACTGCAATATCTTCCGGGGCCAGATCCACGCCTCTACGCTCGCCCAGGTAAGCTTTAACCAGATCCACTGTTCTCTGGAAGTTAATTTGCGGATCCCCGTAATCCTGGTTTCGATCGCGGCTGACCAGCTGCTCCGCCTGGTGCAGCAGCTCCAGCCTTGGCAGTGGTGCTGGTTCCGTTTCCTCGCTTGGCGGAGGAACGACTTCCAGGTTGATTTTAGGATCCGTTTCATCGTATCGGAGCGGAGGCCAGTTGTCGTTGAATTCTGGTTCCGTTTGGCAGTCTTGTTTATTAGAAGGGTATGTTGTCATTTTCTGGTTCCGTTTCGTTTTTGTTGGAGTTGAGGTTTTGGTGATCGGTTAGCTCACTTGCTGGGAACTCTTTCTTCAGGTGAAAGATCACCTGGTTCCCAGGTTGCTGGCTGTACCAATCGATGATGTGACAAACTTCGTCCAGGGTCCAGGCGATGGATGCCTGGTCCCGGTTGACGCGCTTCAGATCCTTCTGATCCCGGACGAAGGCATATGCCTGGTTCTTTGGTCCTCGGTGGAACCAGGCGTAGGGTTGGGACTGATCCATGGGTTCGTGTCCCTGTTTTCGTGCAGCCTGGTCGAGGAGCTTCCAGCCTTGTATGAGATTGTGGGACTTCTGTTCCACCGCGTTGATGTCGTTATCGTGGATAGCGCGGTTCAGGTTTTCGAGTGCGCGTTCGAAGCGGGTTCGCAGATCGAAGGGTACGAGGGTTGGGAGCGTATCGACTCCCCAGGTTCGTTCCATCTCGCGGGCAACGCGGTCGAGCGGCGCCAGGTGCTGCGCGATCGTGGCTTGCGCGTCACGGAGCCATGCGTGGATGGGTATGGGTTTGCGGTTAGATCTTCTTCGGGTCATCGCTTTCATCTGTTTAACTGGTGACGCGGGCGAAAGTAGAGTGCGGGCGAAAAGCGAAAAGCGAAATTGAATATCTATATTTATATAGGGGTTTACTTTCGCCTCTTACTTTCGCCACTTTCGCCTCATTTTCGCCTTACTTTCGCTTGTTACTTTCGCCCATTTTCGCCCTTCTTCGCCCTCAATTTCGCCTTACTTTCGCCGGGGAAGGATGCTGTATCTGTTTTAGTTTTTCGATGCTTTGTCTCATAACGCGTTTAGTCACTGTCTTGCCAGGATTGGATTTCTGCCAAAGACATATGATTCTTAACAATAAAGTTAACGGGTCATCGAGGTAGCTCCTGGAAGCAGCTGCACCTTTGCGCATGGAATGAGCAAGTTGCGCTGGGATGGTCTGAGCTTTAGAAGTCATGAGTTGCCGATCAACGCACCCCGCGCCATATGAGAACGGGGGTGAAAGGAGAAGTCGGCACTTCTTTTTAACGTCCAGGAGCTGTAGATTTTGGGCATGGGATGTTTATATGATAAATGCGGCATTTTGGGCATAGATCAGATCCTATGCTTTCCTTGGTTTCTTTTGCTGCATCCTTAATCATCCGCTCCGCCTCTTCGGTAAACTCGTTGAGGTCGAGCTTCTCTTCGATGCGGTTGATGCGGGTCTGCATATCGACCAGGTGATTGAGGATGTTGTCGATTGCGATGTCGCGTTCAATTGGTGACCGGACCTTCATGGCGTATCCTTGTTTTTGCGTGTATCACTAAATGCTCACCAATCTCTAATGCTTCTTTTGGTGACATGGTTAAAACAATCTGAAACATATGATCGTGTTTTCTTTTCAGTTTTAGGAAAACTTGTGATCCAAAAACCCAATCAGATTTATCAACAGTGATATATCCATCCCTGCTGTTAATGCGGAAATCTACTTCTGTGTGGTTGACTCTGTTTAAATGCTTTTGAAACCAGTTCGTTATTTTCATATTCAGTTGTAGGTTCGGTGTTTAACGGACTCGACGGGTTCCGTAACGATGCGGATCCCTTTCATGTGTTTCTTTTTATTGCAGACAGCATCTTCAATGTTTCCGCGATCCAACCAGGTTTGTAGATACATCTTCGCCTGGAATGATGTCATGCCGAATTCGTTCTTCAGATATCCCATGAAGGAACGGGGCGTGTTGTTGCCGATCGAGAACGGATTCTCGGCTTCCCAACGGCGGCGGATCTCTGAGAAGATCTGCTCGACCTGACCATCTTCCAGGTTCCGGTTGTCCTCCAGGATTTCCATGATCTCGCCGGTGCGATCCACGATGAGTCCGTTCTCTGCGCGGACCCCGTAGTGAACATCCAGGTCCGCCTGGTCGTTGGCTTTCACAACCGCCCAACAGACAGCTGCACCTTGCCCAGGCTCGAAGCCGAAATGCTTGGACAGCTGATGCTGTTCCTGTTCAGGCATAACCCAGATCGCGATGACAACGCGTGGTCCATCGACCAGGCCGGTTGTGCCGCGTATGCTTTCACGCGCCTGAGCGGCGGTGCGGATCTGAAAGGTTCCATCCTTTCTCATATGATGGGTGACCAGGACTGATGCACCGGTTGCCGTGGACAGCTCATTGAAGTTGGACCACCAAGCTTGGGCAGCTGCTGGATCCGAATTGACATCGGCGCTGGTGAACGGCTGCAGCGGATCCTTGATGATCAAGGCCAGGTTATTAATCTTGAGCAGCTGCTCCCGGAGATCGGCATAGGCTTCTGTGGCTCGATAGGTTCCGAAGTCGTTTACCAGGAGCGGGAAGGCGCCACCCAGGTCAGGCAATGCCAGGACAATCAGATTCTCGTTGGCGCGTTCCCGGAGAGTCGGATCCTTGATGGATGCGATTCTGCGATGTACTGCATTACGAGAATCTTCTGCTGTGATGTAAACGACCTTGCCGTTGGTCAGGACTTTGTTTCCAAGGGCATACTCTTGATGCATCCCCTGGTCACCTCCTGCCACGCGGAGCGCGGTATCCAGCATTAGATAGGATTTGCCGATACCTCCGGAGCCTGCAACCAGGCCGGTGATGCCGCGTGGCAGGATCCCTTCGATGATCCATTCCAAGGGTGGCGGTTCGCCTACATAGGTTTTCAGGTAATGGTCTTCCAGGATGATCTTTTGCCGTGGGACTTCGATGGTCTTGGCAGGCTTCTCCGGTTGAGGCTCCGATCCAGGCTCCACGCCTTGAAGAATCCGAAGCTTGCCCTGGTCGGCCTTTGAAATGAGATACTGAGCTTTCTTCCTCATCAGCTTCTCGCCGCGTCCATCGGCATCCAGGGACTGCCCTCTTGCTGCAACCTTTGCCGTGTAGGTGGGCCAGGCTTCCAGGATCAGATCATCCACCTGGGGAAGATCTCCCTTCTCAACCCACCAGGATCGGATGCAGCCCATGAGCAGCTTGGTCATGTAACCTTCGCGCCCATCGGTGTACTCGCCCCAGCGGTTTACGGAATCCGATTGGAATCCGGTGTCAGCTGCATAGTATTCATCGTTGGTTACCATACTGAGCAGCCATTGCGGGGCATCAGCGATATCAGCGCCGCATCCCTCTCGTATCTCGTAACGTCCTCCGGAATGATGGTTTGAGGGTGTCACCACCACAAAGCCACCTTCCCCGCGTACATCGATGTCGGGACCAAGGACGTTTTTATCTGTGATTACTTTTATGTCAGGCGGTGCGCGGAAAAAGAAATGGATTCCTCCGCCGCCTGTTTTCTGTTCAATTGTTTCTGGTAGGTCTTCATTGGATAGGATGAGATCCTGCAAGGATTCCAAACCCACTTTGCCAGGGCCAACGTCAACATCTGGTACAAAGACATTGCCGCTGACCTGACCGGTTACAACGCCGATATTGTAGCCGTGGTAACGCCCGCCTGCTTCAAACCAACTTTCCAATGTATTAACAGTCGGGCGCCGATCCTGGTATTGGCTCCAAGAACGTAAAGCCGGGTGCTTACCAGGACTCCCGCAGTGCGGATCCGCGCAGCTGCAGGCTCCATCATCCATGACGAAATGAACCGGGATTACACAAAAACCCCGGTTATGCCATCCAATGGCCCAGGATAACGAATCCATTAGATGGTGACGTTCTCAAACGAATCATCTGCTTCAGCTTCTGGAGCTGGTGCGGAATCCATTGGAGCATCACCACTCATCTCGTCAGGTCGCGCTTTGTAACCTACGAGTTTGTATTGAGGAATCTTGGTTGGACCTTTGCCGATCCTGGTCTTGATTGCAGGCAGGATCTCAACAGCAGGAATCTCCCCGCTTTCAAATTTGCCAGCTGCTTCAACTTCGTTGTACAGCTTCTTGACAAATTCCTGCAGACCAGCGCGATCCGATGACAGCTCACGGAGCGGCGCATCGCCAAAACATTGAGTCGAATAGAACTTTACAACGAATCCATTCTTATACTCTTCGTTGGGGCGAGGTGTCTGATTGTTGTTGGGCCAAGGCTGGAAGTCTCTCCCGCCCTGCAGCTTGAGCCATCCCAGCTGGATGTTCTCAATATCTATCAGCACCGGAGATTTCCAATCAACCGGCGGCATGATCCCAGGCTCACCAGTTGACATCAACCATTCATTGTCTTCGATAGAGAACCGAAGAAAAGGGAGGCCGGAGCCTCCAGAGTTTGCGAAGTTTAGTGGCATATCACTCCTTGCGGTTTCGCGGTTTTTCGTCCGGATCACGCCCCAGACGTTGGCGTCTGAGTGGAGTTACTCAGGATAAAGTTCTGCGCGGATATGATCCGCGTCATTCCAATAAAAACTGTCAGGGTTGTGAGGGATCATGTCGATCAGCTCCTCACGGGTATGCGCGTCCAGCAGCCGCTCCAGGTTCCGGACTGTGCGCTTGAAGTGCGCCAGGTAAAAGCTGCTGTCTTCCAGGTCTAACCATACATAAGGATCCTTTTTTCGCTTCAGCGCATAAAAGAACATCACTTCGGGTTCCTTTCCGGTTTTGCGGTGCATTGCTTTCTGGTAGATGGACGCCTGGATCCCATGAGCCAGCGACCAAGTGGTTGGCGCTTTTGCCGTAGTCTTTAAGTCAATGACCGTTCCGTTTGCGCCGAGTTTTGGATACCAAAAATCCAGATATCCCATTGCTTCCACTGCTTCACCTTCTCGAAACTGAACCGGGATCCGCACTTGATGCTGGTTCTTTTCGCCGCGTGGTGCTTCTTCCGGGACACCAAGTGGGCGAAGCTGCTCCAGGGTAACAGTCACCATTTGAGTGACAGTTGCGTGTCTTGACTCTAATTCATCCAGCTGGTTCTTCATCATTTTTGAGCTGTTCCGCATATGATCCATTGCCAGGCCGATGCACTCATCAACGGGCGCATTTGGTTGGAACAGACCATGAGCCACGCCAAGCTCCACCGAAGATCCCTGCAATGCAGCCCAACCAAATGGGAACTTGATCTTATAAAGGTATCGAGCCAACCAAGCGTCCAGGGCTTCGCGGGCCATGTTGACGTTGGATGCAGAAACGTGCTTGATGTCATGCTTTTCAAATCCGTTCAATGCGCCCTCCAACCAATCTTGTTTTCAAAAGGAACAGGATCAATCTTTGGAAACCGATGGGATCCTTGTGCGATATTCATTTCCAACTCATCAACCCGTTGTCTGATATCCACGCCAGACTCATCTTGTCCCAGCTTCTTAATCTTGCCGCCTTCCTTCAGGAACTTTTCAACGGCAGCCTGGACAGCTGCATGGGTTACTTTTTTCTTTTTCATCAGAATTCCTCCACGCCAAACCTGGCTCCCCACCAGGCGAGTAACAAGGCTTCGGCCCTGCCATCATCCTTCTTGCGGGCAAAGCGATCCGATATTTGAGGATGCAGCTGCATGGCGCGTTCTCTGGATGCATCTTTACCAGGCGCCAGCTTCATGTCTTTTTTCCAGCGATTAGGAGTGACGCCGACCACGCGCATCTGCAAACCGGCAACGACTCCCATGATGTATCCGTATCCTTTCCCAAAGTTGAACATGGAGGTGACACCTTGCCCTGGCATTGCGGAAACTTTTTCCACAACCACCGGAGCATTGGCGTCTTCCATGAGAATATCTGCTAACAATATGGGAGAAATTTCCCGTTTCGACTTCCCAACTTGCAGGGTTGGCATATCAAAAATTTGTGGATTACTATCGACATTAGTGTCGAGTAAGCAAACACCTCCATTCAGTCCTGGATCAATTCCCCATATCATCATGCGGCCTCCGCTGGACCCACCTGGACAATGTATTCCTCCAGGGCAAATCTCTGATTTACATGACGAGCGATAACACTTAAGGCGGCGAGGTGATGAACAGGCAGGCGCTGCCTAACCTTCCATTTATGAACGGCTCCCGGCGAAATAGGCATTCCCATTTCGCGGAGCATTCTTGAGATTTTCGTGTTCCCACCAAAATCATCGACCAGCTTGTCAACGTCAAATCGGACAGGCTGTTTGCGGCTTAACTTGTTTTTCATTTGGCTCCATGCCGTGTTGTTGATTCATGAACCAACTAATCTACATAAGCCAACCTGGCATTGCAAATAAATTTTTTATGTTGACAGTCTGTACTACTGGCATGATGATTGATTAATCGACATAAAATCGATTCTTTACTAAGAAAGGAAAAACAAAATGAGTAAATTGGAAAAGTGGGACCAGAAAGTTCTGGCCCTTGGAAATGGTGTGCAGTGGTTATCGCTAGTCCAATACAGAACAGAGGGGAAAGGCACTCAAAAAAAAGTTATTGGGGCTTGGGGTAGGAAACGAAATATCATTTGGCTAGGAGCCTGGAAAGGTTCTAATGTATATTAATTATTGGGTTTGTGGACGGTTAGATAAAAGCAATAGTCCACCAAGTAGAGGAATAAAAAAATTCAGATATACGCACAGCGTGTTTGGTAGAAGACGTAAACACGCCCACATATTCAAACATCCACCACCTACCCAGGCCGACCTGGGTCATCAAAAACGAGTTAAAAGATATGCCAAAAACACATATGACAACGCCACCTACACCAGATGGCGAACTGGATTTATCAGTCAAACGAATCCGCAAATCAGAATTCGGCAAAAGACTGATGCATTTATTAGTGCAAAAAGGGATGAAGCAAGCAGAGCTTGCTCGTAAATCAGGACTTGGTAGGGACAGTATAAGCCAATATGTGCGCGGTAAAACCGTACCTACCCCACAAAGTTTAAGGAAAATGGCAGATATACTTCAAATCACTCCGGATCAATTGTATCCAAATTATTCTTTAGATGCAGCTGCGGAGGAAGAGATTGCGCCCTTCGAGTTTCGAGGTGTCTCAGGGGAACCAGATAAAATGTTCGTACAAATCAGCATGAAAATGACTATGGAAAAGGCCATGAAGATCATGCAGATCATTAATAATGGCGGATAACCTGGTCACGCAGCTGGAAGCAGCTGACCTATTATCCTGCAGCCTTTCTACGATACAAAGGCTGCGAGAATCAAAACAACTGCGAACAATCAACATTGGACGTTCTGTTCGTATTCCAATAGAGGATATTGAATGGCTGCACCGCCAAGGATTAAGCTGCACCAAGGCAGCTGGTATGTCTTCTTTGCAGAAACAGGAAGATCTCAAAGAACATCGCTTCGGACAAAAGATAAGGAGATTGCGGAACGGCGCTTCGCTGGCTGGCTAGAACAGCGGGAGCTGGAGATGTCAGTCCAGGAGGATCCGACTATCGATTTCGTCCTGGATGTCTGGTTTGACCAGTGGGTCCGGGATCGGTTCCTATCAGCAAATCGTTACCCCTCAATCATTAAACATCTAAAATCGCATTTCGGTCATATGCGCGTTAGCAGAGTCCAACGTGAACACTCTGTTTCCTATGCAAAAAAGCGCAGAAAGGTTGCATCAGAAAGTACCATTTGTACTGAACTGAATAAACTTCGCGCTGCATTAAACTTCATGCTGTATCGAATCGAACCGAATGAGCGGCGCCTGGATCACAAGATCATACCTTACATCGAGATCCCACCAACGGGTCCACCGCGTGATCGGGTTCTCACCAGGGAGGAGCTGCAGCTATTATGGGACTACTGTCTGCAGGATAAGAATCGCCAGACTCTTGAAAGCAGCAACAGGATATCCAGAGAAGCTAGGTTCTTAATACTGGCGATGGAAACTGCACAAAGAAAAGGTGCGATTAAGGAGCTAACCTGGTCCCAGGTTGACTTCGATCGGCGGCTCATCATGTTTAATCCAGTAGGCCGCAATCAAACCACAAAGCGCCGCCCGCCGATCCCGATGAGCAAGAAGCTGGAACAGCAGCTGCTCATCATGTATCAGCAAAAAATAAATACCTATGTATTGGATGTAAAAACTGACATCCATTATGGAGTAAAGCGGATCCTGGAAGACTTAGGGATCGAGAATGCAAGCCCGCATACCTTCAGGCATACCTGGGCTACCCATGCAGCTGAAGATGGAGTTCCTATGCATACCATTGCTGCATTTTTAGGGGATACGGAAAGGACTGTGCGGAAGAATTATCTGCACCTCTCACCAGATTATTTGCGGATGGCAGTGGACCGCGAACCTACAGCGCAAATTGCGCCGTTACCCTCCTGACAGCGCATTTTGCGCTGTTGATTGACACCTCAGGAACTGACAAAAAGTCGATGAGGCTCGCAATCGCAGTGTTGATCGGTATCTAACAAAATCAACTGTGGTCGGGGTGGAAGGATTCCATCCCACCGCAACCCCTTGCTATCACTGTCCGTAGATCAATACGCTGCGCTGTTGCTTGCGCTGTTAGAATGTGATTGGCGTGAAGTCACCAGCTTTCTGTTTCTTCTTTCGCCCGCCAGCTCCCGGGTAATATTCTTCCCCGTACAACCCTTTGATGATGTTCCTGGCAACGAAGTGCTTTGCCCCGGAGCTGGTCCCGAATGCAGCAAGGGATCCTGCAATGGCTCCCCTGAACTCGATCAAGGGTCCAAGCGATTTGCCGAAACCAGGTGCTGACGCCATCAAGACTACAGCTGGTACAACAAACAGATTGTATAGCCCGGCAACCGCCTGGTATTCAGCTGCAACTGTAGACTCTGCATTTCTCACAAAAGGCATGGCTGCTCTTTGTGCGGCATCTAATATGAAACTTGGCCCGGCTCCCGTAAGAATGGTATTGATGTCGCGGTTATACTTGATACTGCGAAGGGTCTGAATGTACGGATCTAAGGCTCCGGTCAAACCAGCTCGGTAGATCCCTTGCTCGAAGATGTACTCGTACAAGCGATCATTCTCTGCTTCATCCTCCAGGCGATCCCGGTCGAACAGAAACGCTCTGACTGTAGCAACCAGGGTATGCCCAGCATACAAAGTCAGGAACGGACCCAGCATAGCAGCGCCAACGTGTTGGGCAGCTGCAACCTTGCCTTCTGCATCCTTTCTTCGCTTTGCACCTCTTACTGCTTTTGTCAGTACGTTCCGGTGAAATGCATAAATAAAAGATTGAATGCCGTACACGATCCGCCCCAACGGATGCTCCGCATACATGGGCCGATCCACATTCTTAGGATCCTGGATCGACTGATCAATGAACCGCATGATGGCTACAGAATAGATCTCGCCCATGTCCGAAAGGCTGCCATCCTTCTCCACCAGGTCATCGACACTAGGGAACGGATAATCGCTTGTCTTGTCTAAATCTTTCTCGTTTTTTATGGTCGGAACAAGGAACTCAACAAACTGTTCCATGTCTTCAGCTGCCACGCCAAACTCGTTGAATTGCTGCTCGGCACGCTTTTTATATTTATTCTTAGCAGCATCATCCTTCCCTTGTGGATTTTTAATCTCAAGCGCCAGCTCCCGGAAGAATTGCTGCCCCACCTTCATCACGGATCGGCGCTGTGCTGCTGTGATCCCGGTCAGCTTGATGACACTAAAAAATCGATTAACGCGCCGTGCCAGTTTAGGATCATCCGCGAAGGATCCGCCAAGCCGGTTGGCAACCATATCACCATATTCCGGGTCATCGATAACGCCCAGGATGTTTGCCAGCTGCTTATCCAGGGCTACCTTTTGCGCTGCATCCTTGTTCACTTTTGCATAGGCTTCGTAAAGGGATCCGGAAAACGCTTTCAGTCCATCGCGTACACTTCCGGTCTGGGTTGCAACAGTCAGGGGTTCTGCAATCGAAGACCAGGCTGCACGACCCAACAGCGCCATCGTGCCGTAGGCATGGATGGTGTTCAGGATCTTTTGCCCTTTGATGTCGCGTACTGGACCTTGAGTCCCTGTGACGAACTGAACAATTTGCCGTATAAGTAATCGGTCATCTGGATCCACCTTGCCCACCATCTTGTCATCTAAGATGTAATCCAGGTAATCTCTGTTCTTTCCTGTTACCGGATCCTTCTTTGTGCCTTTCTCAAGGCGGCTTCGACCAAACCGCTTTTCATATTCTGCCTTCTTCACAACCTGGGGGATGTAGGCTTCGATGGCTTCGTTTACTGGCAGATAAAATTCGTTCATGTATTTATCTGCTTCAGGCGGAAGCTTCCTGCGCTTTGTGAATCGGTTGAATGCAGAATGGGCTGCTGGATCCTGGCCTGCAGCTGACATGATTCTTTGATGCCAATCTTGAGAACTAAGATCTGAAAAGGTGTCGGACATCTCTTCATAAAGTTCAGCATAATAATCACCCATGTTTTCCTGGATCTCGTCCATTTCAGTCTCAATGGCATCTGGATCCTCTGCTGCGTCTAGTTGCTTTTTCAGCTCCCTCAATTCTTTTGCGTCTTTCCTAAACTTTTCCAGTAAATCTAATTTATTTTTGCGCTTAAAATGAGCTTTTACTGTTTTCCTTTTTGCAAGTTGCTGATCCAGTTTTTGAATCTGGTCATAGCTGCTGACATCCTCAAAGAAAAACTCATTTGTAAATATAACTTCTTTGTAAAGATTATATGCCTGACTTAAAAATCCTTGGATGTCTGTTTCTACAAGCGGCATATCCAGCATCCTTGGAAGGTATGCACCATCCTGCAAATAACTGACATCGATCCCGCTTCGCCTGGCATACTCGTAAACGCGATTCAGGACAGTCCGGAGATCGCCACCAATCTTTTGTATCTTCTTGGATACATTCGGTTTTTGGCCTGTCAGAAAAAGACGTAAATCTTTTTGCTGCTCTTCTGTCAGATCTCGGAACTTCGCCCCTGCATCCGGACCAAAGGTTCCCTGCATTGCTGCATTATACATAGTTGCAAATCTGCGGTTCTCCCTCCGCGCACCCTCTTCAAAGGTTCCGCCGCTGAACGTGGTCCTGGTACCACCTGGATCCGTGGCAACCAGGTCCAGTATTTCTCCGATTAATGCAGCTGCTTGAGGTTCTTTTCGGTATCGGCGCTGCAGCTGCTCCAAGGTTGCACGTTTAGAGAGAAAAGGACGGCTCACAATGTAATCCATTGTCTTATCAATAAACCGCTCTGTCAGTCTTCCGTTGTACCTGGACGGGCGTTGTTTCTCTTTTTGTTCTTGGGTCAGCCCTGCTTGCATCTGTGCGCGTTGCTCTTCTCTTGCTTCTTTTGTAAAGGTAACAGGCTGAATTGGGCCGAAAAACTCAAACCCTGTTTCAATGGTGTCAGCTGTTCCAGGCATCTTGGATGGTTCCCCATTGAATACAGACTCACGGCGCATCGCGTCAAACAATTCGCTGAATGCCTTGAAGATGACATTCCGCTCGGATTCCTGGGGATGGGTCAACGGCAACCGGATATCGTAGTCCTTAACCTCATCCAGGGTCAGCTGATACGCATCATCCGGGAGCGTGATGAACTCGGTGGACCCGCCTGCCTTCGTTACGATATGGGCAACGTATGCCTCGAAGGCGCGGGCAAACATCTCTGTGGGTTCGCGCCAATAGTTTTTATCGGATGCAGTTCTCCGGGCAAACTCAGTCGAGTCTTTCCGGTACTGCGATTCTTCTACTCTCCCGGATCCCTGGCGCAGCCGCTTCAGCTCAGACTTGGTTCTAGCAATGGAAGCAGGCTCCGGTAGGTTAGGATCCTTCTCAAGCTTCTTGCGGTATGCAGCCTCCTGGTTCACCAGCTGCTGTTCCTTCGCCATGATCTTGGTTGCGATCTCCGCCTGGTTGAAGAACATGGCATTAATCAGATTGCCCATCGCTTCCTGAACAGTCTCCGGTGTTTCCATCTGCCAAGGTGCAGCATCCTTCGGAATGTTACGGATCACCTGGATCAACCCTCGGCCCTCTTTGCCGCCAAACTTATCCATCAGATGAAAGTCCAAGGCGTGGCCCCATTCATGGGCGAAGCTGTTAGGGCGCTTCGGCATGATGATGAACGGCGCTTCCATTGCCGGGAGATCGGATTTTGTTTGAACGGGGATCCCCAGCGCGTTTTCAGGATAGTATGCTGCAAAGTATCGACCCCAATCCACGCCAGGCAGCGCCAAGCCTAGTGAGCCATCCAGGCCAATGGCATCAGCTGGAAGTGCCAAGGTTGCAGTCATGGACTGCAGATTTCTGTAGGCATCCAGGAGCGCGTTGACCGCGTCCCAGGTGTTGATGTCTGATTTTTGGATGAACTTGAAACCGAATTTATCGCGAAGCAGTTTTTCTAAAACCTTGTATTGCTTCTTTATTGATTGGTTCCGAATGACGTTGGGGTCTTCTCCTGCATCTCGGAATGCGTCAAGGAAGACGGATTCTCTTCGTTGGAGGGTAAGCTTTTCGACCAGCTCCCCGGCTTTGGTTCCCCTGGTGCTTTGAGTTGGTTCTGCGTCCTGGGGATTGACAACCGATTCAGTTTCCAGATCCCTGGGATCTTTTGGCCTGGTAGCGGTGTCATCTATTCCTTTGCTTTCAAGAACTCCTGGGCGGCTTCTCTTGCGGGTTCGTAGTTGTGCTTGTTTGCCAGGCGTATCATCGCTCGATATAGGGCTTGCTTCATTGAGGAGTTCTCCTTGCTTTTTTCCTTTTTTACTTCTTCCTTTTTCTGCATCTGCTGCTCTCTTTGTTGCCTTGGTTAAGACTTCTTCAGCAGTTACTTCAGAATCTAATCCTGGTAATGCTCCTGCTGTTTCTGCATTTGCTTCTTCAGTCAAAAACCTTAGAAGATCCTTAATGTAAGTCTGGCTTTTAACTCTGTCCAGTTTTTCATTGTGGAAGCTTCTTATAAATAGATCACGAACTGGATCTGTTTCTTTTAAAAAATCAACCTGGTCAAAATATTCTGCAGCTGTCCGTCCTGTTTCACGAAGCTCGCCAATAGTCTTAATGGCTTCTGATAAAGACGAAGCAATCCCTTTGACCTCATTCCGTATTTCCGGATCCAGGCGCAGCTTCGCAAATGCGGGAGCTGCATCCAGCAACCCGTTGCTCAAACCTTTGACGTTGTCATCTGTAGATTCGAGCATCCGCCCCAGTGTCTCTGGATCTTCGTATGCTTTTGCCAGGATTGCAGACTTAATCCGCCGCAACCCATCGACTGTCAGCTCACCATCCTTGTAGACGTTACCCTTCTCGGATGCAGGAATTTTATTTAAGAAGGCATTTACAAAACTGGAATTTTTGGCAAGCGTGAAATCGCCACCGGCGTAAAGGTTTAGTGTTGGTAGATCAAGAACCTTGGCATCCAGGTTCGCCTGTTCCTGGCTGCCTAGTTTTGCCGTGCCGGGTTGATTCGACTCATCTGCAAATTGCTCAAGCAGCTGCGAGGTGACCGGATCCCCAGTTGCAGACTTGCCGGTCAATCTTCTGACTAGGATCGGCTTCTCAAAATTTTCTGCATCCGGAAATAACTGTTTCAGCTTTTCCTGGTATGCTTTCAGCTGTGTTGGATACCGTGACAGTTCCCCTTGCTTCTTTCTGTAAACCTCGGTCATGGTCAGCACTCGACCATTGCCGCTGATGATCGTTCCATCTTGTGCGATGATCGGTGCGCCGGTGTCGCTGGTTCTGCTGTTCTCGGTGATCTGATCTACGTCTAGCTCCTGCGCCCTTCTACGCGCTTCATCCCTGGATTCCTGTCTGCTGCGATCGCGGATCTGCAACCTACCGGTTGCCTGCTTCAAGTCTTTCAGGTCTATGACAACCAGCTCAGTCTCCAGGTCCGTGTTGCCTACGGGAGTCTTGACGTTGCTGGGTTTTGAATCTGGGACAGGGGTTATGTTTTTTGTGGGATCCGGGAGCAGCTCCGGTGCTAAATCTTTTGATGGGGTAACAGGACCAGGTTCTGTTTGTGTAGGCTTTACTGGAGGTGCTGCTATTTTTGTAAGTATTTTTTGTTCTTCTGCATCTAAAACTTTTAATACTTTGTCTGCATCTCCTTCAAAAATAAGCGCATTAACCGCTTGCCTCGCCTCTTCAAAAGAATTTTTTACACCATCTTCCAAAGTATCGTAGACATCCATTTTAGGTTGGAAAGCAAACTCTGGAAGGTCATAACCATCTAGCTTATTACCTAAAATTGGTTTGACAGCAAATTTACCTTCTTTGGTTTCTGCGTAATTAATTTGAAATTCAAAATCTTGATACCTATCACCTTTTGGTAAATTAGGTATTTCTATTTTTTCTGAATTTTTTAATTGCGGTGCGCCTAATTCAGTTTCTTTAAATTTATATTTTGGTAAAAATTCATCCGAATCCGCCATTGTAACCGGTTTAGATGGCGGCCTTACCGGCAACGGCTTTACTTCTGCTTCTGGCTCAACGGCTTCAGGCTTGACGCTATCCGGATCCGGTAAAGGCACTTCTCGAAGCTGAACTTCAGGGCGCTCTGGCGTAGGCGCAACCACTTCTTGAGTCTCGACAGATGGCGGCGTAATTTCTTCATCGAATCCTTGCGGTAGGGTTTGATCAACAGGGTCAGGCAGCTGCTGCAATTCGTTAAGGATGTCTTCCAGCTCACGGACTTGCCGTCTTTGTTTTAGCTCGATCGGCGCCTTGGCTACTTCTGCTGCAACCTGGCCTCCGCCTCGTAAGGTCATACCCGCTGTTCCGCCTCCAACGAATGCCTCAACCAGGCGCTTCCGTAGTTCAACAGGAGATATGTCTGCACCACCTTTTTGTTCTAACAGCGCAAACAATCCTTCTTGCCCGGTTTCTGTCAGGGCTTCACCTACACCACCTTCAACTAATCCCTTGGCGATCCGCCCAGCTGCTCTGCGATCTGCACGGGCAACCATGTTGACGATTCCCTTCGCACCGATCTTGCCGATCAACTCACGCGGGATCCCCTTCATGATGATTCCCAAACCCAGGTTCTCCAGGACTCCGCCAATCGCACCACCTATGCCTGCCAGGCGCAGCCGCTCCTGCGGGTCCAGACCTTCAATCTCTTTCAGTGATGCATTCAGCTCCCCGGAAAGCATCAACGGAGATGCCGTGCCACCGGTAAACAAGGACAGCAACATCGGCCCGCCTGAAGTCGATATCGTGGACTGTGCGTATTCGACAAACGTCCCAAAGTCCTCAACCTCATCCAGGCTCATGGGCTGAAAGCCCATCTTCTTGACTGCCGCATCCATCTCATCTGCAGAGTCGCGGATCCGCTGGATGGCTTCAGGATCCCGGCCCTTCGTTTCAAAGTAATCTGCAACCAGGTTCCTGGTGTCTCGCAAGGTGCGCCTAAACCCATACTCCAATCCCTCCATAAAATTAATATCGCGTGGTTCTGGCTCAATCTTGGGAGGTGCGTCCAAAGTCGGCGGAGCAACAGGCGTTACCTGGGGAATGGTGTCAAGGGTCTGGCGGGGGTCTGGGACTACAGCTGGAGCAGCTGGTGGTTCTACCGGGATGACGGGCGCAAGGTCAATAGGCTCTTCAACTATCTTAGGGCGTGGATTAAAATTTTTAACAATGTTGAAATATTCATTACCAGGCTCATCAACATCATCAACCAATTGTACTGCATCTGTTTTTTCAGGCGGCTCAACAGAATCAATATCAACGCCAGAATATTTACTGGCTATTTCAAGATATTCATTTCGCATTATTCAGATTCCGTTGCCTGTTTTACATCCTTTGGTCTAAATCCAAATATTTCTTCAATGATGTCTTTGCTTTCTTCAGGCGTATAACCCCTTTTTAAATTTACTTTCTGTAAATCGTTAATCATTTCCATAAACATTTCTGGATCTTCTTCTTTCAGCTTTTTGCTGTCTGAAAGTTCTTTTGCCCGGCTAATGTCATTATAAAGCTGACCAGGGATGTAGAAGTTTGGTGAATCTAAATAACCATCCAGTATTGCAACAGGCGCCATTTTGAGCGATTGAGTTGCAGCAAGTGTTGAATTCAATACATCTTCTTTGTTTGCATCACCTTTTGCTCCTTTATAATTTGCTGCAAATTCCTTAGCCGCTGTCATGAATAACTGATTCCGCGCTGCACCGGGAATGTTATTCCAGTTTTCAATATTAGAGGTGGTGCTTGTCCATCCCTTGACAAATACATTGGCTTGAGCTGGTGGGATTTTTATAGTCTTAGCCAGTTTCCTTTGAAGTTCTGTTACTTTTAATTTTGCGCTCTCTGCTTTGCTCTTTTCCTGACTGACCCTATCGTCCATTGTCTCGTCTTGAAACTTAACTTCGTTAGTTATCTTTTTAATTTTCTCATCAAGTATCTTTATATTTTTTTCGCTTTCATTACCCAGAACCTCTGTTTTCTTCTTAACTAAACCAGTTCTTTCAGCAATATTTTCGCCGGTCTTTTTAATGTTATCTTTTTCAAGAGGACGTTTTTCAATCCTATCTGTAATCTTTTGATCTGTTAACAGGGTTTTCGTGTCAATGTTGTCAATTTCAGATTCAATTTTTTCCAGCTCACGAGGTGCTAATGCTTCAGCAAGATCTAACTTTTGATCTTTAAGATTTATGTCTGCCTGAGTCGATTTACCTTCTTTTTCTAGGTTATCAACCTGAACGGGTCTTTTCTCTTTTGTGGTTTCTGCTCTTTGGAAAGACTCCTCACCTCTTGATTCTTCTGTAAGTCTTTGCTCTTCCAGCAATAAGCCTTTTGCTTCCTCATTAAGAACTTGCTCCTCAAGCTTTAACCTTTCCAGCTCTTGCCTTACTTTCTGAAAATCGGCATCACCTTGCTTCATCCCAGTTTTTATTTTTGCTTGCAGCAATTCTTGCTGATCAATGTTTTTCTTTATGCGCTCTCTTGCTCTTTTTATCCCGTCAAGAAGTAAGTTTCTTTGTGCAGAAATAGATTTAAATTTAGACTCTTCTGACTTAAATCCTTCTCCTCTTAATTTTTCTTGTTCTTGTTTTGTTATAAGTGATTCTTGTTCTCTTGCATCTGGGGAAGTAGTCATGCGCTCAATTGCCTGGGTAGCAAGCTGCGGAGATGCATTGTTTAAAATAAAACTAATTATGTTTTTGCCTTCCTCTAATTGTTCTGGACTAAAATTTCCGTCTTCACCAGGCTTCTGTCCTGTTAAAGTCAGTGCTAATTTAGAAAAGATTGGACTGTTAATGTTTTTTAATGCCTCATTCTGTGCCGTTTTTCTTAAAACATCTTGCTCTCTGCTGTTTGCTAATTGCTGGGCAGCTGCTCCTTCTGACTTAATTTTACTGACGCTTGGTTGGGTTTCTAATCGCGTCTTGTCAGCGGATGCAAATTGGCTCGGATTCCTTACGTAAGACCTTGCGTATGCTGCACGTTGTGTATCATCAAAATCGCCAAAATTAATACCAGGGTTTGCCTGGTTAAACATAGCCTCCATAAGACTAGGGTTATCTCCAATGCTGCGAATGTCCTGGTTACCTAACTCAACCCCAGCTGCTTGAGCATTCGTTAATCTGGATCTTGCTATTGCAGCATCATCACTCGCGGATCCCAGCAAAGCTCTGGACAGATCACTAGATATTTTGGCAAGTCGTGGATCGTAATAAGTTTGCTGAGACATATCTTCCTTTTATGATTGAACTACTTCTGGATCGTCTGGTTTTTTCTTCAAGCCGTAATTGGTGCCAACCATACCTAAGTTTTGCAACAAATCTCCAAGCGGCGAGTAAGCTTCTGCTCTAGCCTGCCCCAGCTCCCGGTTAAGAGCATTGGCGCTGCCACGCATAAAATTCCCGGACATTCGGCCCTGTTCCCTTGCCCGCATCAAACTTGGTGCAATATTAGTCAATGCCTGTCCAAAAGCACCAAGATTGCCCATTGCCTGGCCCCTGGAAACAGCGCGGTCCTTGGCGCGGTTCATCGCGGCTTCTTCGATCCCTTTTATGACGTTGGGGCTGCCACCTCGCATCACCGGCGCCTGGGCTACCTGGCCTCCTACATTCTTATTCAGCAAATCGGTGATCCTTTTGTTTTCACCGCGCATCTCGCTTTGAATGTTGCCCTTGCCGTATTTATTCAATGCCACATTTTGCTTACCCCTGGCAGCAGCTTCAAAGCCGCTTTGCCGATCCATCTCATCACGGGTAAACCCTCTTGCTTTTGATGCAGCATCATCTGCTGATTGCTTCTTCATTGCCGTTCCTACGACTACTGACGCAATGGCTGCTCCTGTTACGGGATCACACATATTTCCTCTATATGACTCTTGAGGATCCGCTTCCACCGGTGGATCGGACCCTGCTGGTTGCAAAACTTTCTCTTGGGGTGAAGCGGCCTGTTTTTAATTCAGGACGGGTAAACTGAACAGGGTTTGCGCCAGGATCATAATCAACCTGGGTAAATGCATCCAAGAATGACGGCGCATCCCCATATGCCGGTGTTTCAGCTAAATCACCTCCAAACACTTCTGGCTGAAAGGCGTTGATTTCTTCCTGGGTTGTCAATCCCTGCAAAGAACTGACTAAGTCCGACTTTCGGTCAACGGCATCTTTCTTTTGTGCTGTGACAAATTTATCAGCTGCTGCACCTAAATCTGTCAGCTCTTGTGTTTTTGCGGTATCCAGCGGCTGCCTCCGCCGGGCAAGCTCATCCGAGGTGATGCGACCCTGCGCCTTGAAACCCTGGTAGATTGCACGAAGCGCGTCATCGTAAGCATCGTTTAATCCTGGTGTAAATTGATCAAGGTAGCTTTGCCGTAACCCTCCATAATAATCCTCCGTTAATGCATCATCGAATGCAGTCTGGATAGCGCGGAGCTGGTCTGTGTAGGAAAGCGGAGTGTCACCGGTTCCTGTCCCAGTAAGATTGAGATTATTATTATCGTTATCTTTTTTGTTTAAAGATTCATTCGGGTCAGGAATGTTGATGTTTTTTAGATCATTCTGCGCGTTATAGCTCCAAGTCCCATCATTATTCTGTGACCATCCTGTGCCGATATAATCTTCTGTATTGTAATTAATGAACTCATTCGGGTTTGTGGGATCCTGGTAAGCTTGCTGAAATGTACCATCAGCTTGAAGGGTAAGCGCAGTGCCATCAGACGCGATAGTCGTAGTCCCAATAGGCATCCCATTATAGGCAGTAATATTCCCGTTTTCGTTAATAGTGATGTCATCCCCGGTTTGTTCATAATTTATAAACTCATTAGGATTTAGCTGCTCAACTTGACCGGTTGTTATTGTATTAAAACTATCACCAGACCCAATCTGTACAACCTCACCATCATCCGTTTTTATAAAAATGTTACCGCTTTGATCAACAAAAGTGTTGTTATCCGCTAACGATGCTTCAACATCCCCAGTATCATCCATTGCGGAGCTGATAAGTTCGCTTATGTCATCGTCAGACATTCCCTCAAAGCTATCTTCGGAATCTAGGTCTTCTTCCTCATAAGAATCTACATCATCTTCAGTGTATGGTTCAGTGGGAGGCGGAGGCGGTGGAGGGTTATTGGTATTTGGATCGCCTGAAGGATTGTTGTCATCGCTTGCTCCGTTATCATCACCGCAAAAGCAAATGCTTTTCCCGGCATAAGGCGTCACGCCATACGGGCGAAGCTCATCCAGAATCCAGATCTTTTCCATAGTCATCCCTTGATCGATGCGCTGCTGCCGGTCCCAAACAGTGCCGGGTATCGGTTTTGTTTTCGCCGTTCCAGATCCGCCTGGGTTGCCAATCCTTCGCTTAAACTTCCAAACAGATCCAGCATCGGCTCATATTTAGGTAATGCATTCAGACTTTCTGCTCTTGAGATTGCCGCATTCGCTGCTGCAGTGGGATCCGCCAGAGCTGCATTGTTAGCAGACAGCTCCTGGCGGGCGTTCTCTATTGCAGTTCGAGCATCATTTGCAGAAGCATCCGCACGTTGGCGCATATCCTGTTGAGCAAAATCAAACTTCTCCCTAGCATTCGCCCTCCGGGTCGATCCAACGCTGCTGTTGTTCAGTCCGGATCGAGCCAGTGCAAACGTCAGCTGACGCAGCGCGTTATTGTATTGATCATCGACACGCGGCTGCTGGTAATCTATGAAAGCCTGCCTGCGATCATCAAAAAAAGGCTCATCAAACTTATTGAATGTTGTGTCTATTGATGTTTGACCTTTTTTAATATTTTCCTGACGTTTTTTCTCTCTTTCCCGTACTTCGTCAGCACCCGTATCTGGTGTTCCAAAACACATACTACTCCTTTTTAAATATGCTCCAGCTGCCAAGCAGCTTCTTGAACCCTACCCGCTCCATAATTTTATAAAACGGAGATCGCTCTTCGCAGGGCATTAAATATGATTTGATTCCTCGATCTTCCATCAATGCCTCTAAGACTTGAAAGATTGCCAAGGAATCACGCGGTCCTGTTTTTTCTGTATGCATCCACCAGGAGCTACACGCGACTGCAACCGATATTGCACCAACAATTTCCCCGTCTTTTTCGACATAATGCGTAGGGTCGATAATCCCTTCCTGGTTGGCTTTTGCTGCTTGATAAACTGAATCCAGCTGATCATGGTCGCGTATCGGTTTTACTTTAATCATCCAGCTTCTGACGGCGTATAATGGACCGCCAGATTCCCAATCTTGGCTGCCCCGGCGGCTGAACAGACCAATTTGATTGCAATGTGAGTTGAATAACCAGTAATCGTCATTCGGCCCAGGCCATAAGTCGTTTTGTTGATAATACCAACATCCTCCTGGGTCAGGATGTCAGTTGGATCCGTGGCAACAGAAATAGACCAATCATTGGTGATGGTTGCATCTAGGCTCATAAAATCCTTGAATGTTGCAGGCGTGGATCCGTCTAGAAATGGCAGCTGCACTGTCACTGGGCTTGTGTCGTATTGGTCATTATCTGGACCGCCCAAGCTGTAAAGCTTGTTATCGGATCCGCGACACAAGAGTTGTGATCCGTCATAAGAAAAATCAGTGACAGTGAAGCCAGGTTCGTAAATAGACCAGGCTGAGATCTTGCTGGATGGGAAATAACTGAAAACGTAAATCTTTGTGCCGATGGCAAGAAAATATCTGCCATCACGCGGAGACAGAATCCCTACCGCCTTCCTGGCAGCTGTCTCATTGGTTTGAATTTCTGCAAGCACCAGTTCATCTATCGGGTTCCCAATGTCCTCAACAAAAGCAGCATTGGAACTGTCACGCGCACGGAGGGATCGGATCCCGGATAGATCTAAATAAAAAACATCATTATCTCCAAATTCGACAACCGAATTCGGTGCAATCGTTCCTGTGTTATGCAGCACCTGGACTTGCTGGGATTGATCTGGATCTACATCTGCAAACCAGATTTGAACCGCCTGTTCTGCAAAAATTGCCAGGTTGTTGAAATAGTTCGCAATCGCCTTTAGGTCTTCCGATCCAGATGCATTGTTGGAAAGATTGATTGCTGCACAAGCTCCGGTATTTAAGGTTGAGTTATAAGTAAAAGAATTCCATTCATTAGGATTATCGATATCAGACTGATGCCAGATCGATCCTGACAAACTATGCATCTTCGATTTTACTGTCAGAACAAACGGACCAGGGGTGAACCCCGCTACGTTGGAATCGTCTGCACCTCCATCCAGTGTATCGAGATTATAATCATCAGTTGTGACGTTACCGGTTGAGGTAACCACCACCACCTTAGTGTTCTGATTGCTGCCAGAATTTTTGCTGATAATATTGACAATCGATCCATTTGCGGTTGCTTCATATTCCGGGGCCGATGCAAATTCATTGATTGCTGTTGCAACCAGCGATGCCGTATTCGAGTTTGACGTTGTCCAGGGAATAAAAGTTTCGATGATCTTGACGCCGTCTACAGTGATATTAGTGATCGCGTTGTTGACCCCGCCGCTCATGTTTGCCGTGGTCGCTGTGACTGCACCATCAACCTCTGCCGCAACTACATATCCGTTGGGTGTTACACCAACATCTGCAGCGGTAATGGTCACCACATTGGTTGATGCGGATGCCGAGTAATTTGGGGTTGAGGTGAAGCTGTTGATGGCTGCTGCAACGGCGGTTGCAGTCGTGTCATTGTTGCCGGTATGAGCAATTGCATTTTCATGGATCTGGGCTCCATTAACACGGATGATACGAACATTGTCACCAGGGTTGTCTGTCCCTGCAGTGATTGTTACGGATCCCGTGGAAGCTGTTCCGCCTGCGCTCCCGGCAGTTATGCGAAACCTTGCCCTAGCTCTGCCATCAAACCAATCTGCTACCCGGTTGTTTGGAGTGACAGAACTATTGTTCGTTGCATTCAAACCCTCCCAATAATGATAAATCTTTCCGTCTGCAAACCTGGCTGCTGAATAAACAAAACCATTGAAAAAGTCTGCACCTAATAACTCTGTCATCTTGATGCTGGCAAACGTGGTCTGGTTACTGATTACCATCCCGGCAGTCTTTGTGATCGTCATCGCCGTCCCTTGAGCAATTAAGCCCTGGATAATGACCTTGTTCCCCTCTGAAGTGGCTATGTATTCCGGATTGCCGCCTGAAGTAAAACTGACAAATTGATTAATCTCTTCTGCAACTGCTTCAGCTGTTGTGACGTTGTTGCCCGTATGCGCAATAGTGGTGTCAATGATCGTTACGCTGTTAATGGTAATCTGCGAAATGGTATCTGTGGTTTGAGTGCCTCCAGTAATCTGGAAACTGGCTTCGCATTCAGGGTGTCGCAGCTGAACGTAATTGACGTTGGTAGGAGTGCCGGTAGCGAATGTAACGTCAGCGGATGCCGCTGATCCGAAGACGTAAGTCTGGCCTCCAGCTGCCGCCAAGCCGACTGTGACCGGACTCCCACTTCCATCTACCGGCAACGTGGCAAGCGCAACGAATGCTTTGCGCTTTTCGATTTCCCCACCTCTGGTCAGATGGGCATTCGTTAATGTGACGAGACTTCCAGGAACACTGGTGACGTTGGTTCGCCTGGTGTCAAGACCTGACTTGAAATCCTCTACAAGGATGTATGGCATCAGCTGCTGCTCTGGTTAGCAACAACCGGCGGCCCTTTAGGAAGGTATTGATTGAGCGGGATCTCACCTCCGATGATAAACATCTCGGATTTACTGCTACGCGCTTTCAATCTTGCATAATGGGCATTCGCTTGAGCCAGTTTATTCTGTGCGTCAGGCTGCTTCTGTCTGGCTAAGATTTCTGCGGCGGCATACAGAACAATCAACTGGTCATCCAAGTCAGCGGTATCGCTGTCTGAAATGAATGTTGATAGATTCTTGATCCCGTGGATCCGTATCTTTCCGGATCCGGTTGTGGTGTTGGTGTTGTTATTAGGAATGGGCCAAAGCTCGATCTGATTATTCTCGTAAGCATCATATCGATAAACAGGATAACTGCGGATGTCCTGGTCCGAATCATATTGATTGTATTCGCTGGCGCCTATCCCGTATTCAATTTTGTGCCATTGATCTCCCCATTTAAACTCAACACGTTCGATCCGCTCAAATACTACGTCAGACGGGACATCGTAATAGCGTTGCCCCGATGCAGTATTGATATCCCGGCGAACAGCTAAAAAAGGCCAGGAATAATCATTCCAAAGCCTTTTTTGAGTGCGTTGCAACGTGTTGATTAAAACATCGCGGGTCGCTTTTCCTAAACTGGCTTGCAGTGAATGACCAACTTCAGATCGAAGGTCTTCGATCAATACTGTCAGCTGTGTGCCTCTTGCCATTATTCTGCTGCTGCTTCAGGTTCCTCTTTTTTTGGGGCTGCGGCGGCTTTCTTTTTTGTCGCTTTTTTAGGCGGATCTGCAAAATATGAATCCGGGATTTTAGCTTCTGCAATTTTCATTGGCAGTTCGCCGTAAGGACCAAAAACTTCTGCTACCTTTGGAGCGCGATATGAATAATTTAAATAATCTCTTTCGGATACAGAATCACCAGGTTTTGTTCCTGTTTTTTCTATTTCTGTGACAGATACATCTCCATGCAGATATCGCAGCATCACTAATTCCGCGACACTACATCCATCTTTGTGAACTGTCATCCCGATATTACCTCCAAGGGCAACTGTGCATTTGTAAACATCCATAGCTATTTTTCGGTTATAGGCGGGGCCGAAGCCCCGCTATTTTGTCAGGAAATTTCGTAAACTCCGTGACAATTCAACTGCGAGGAACACATGACACAAGTGGTCGTGATTGCTCGGTACATCACATACTGTGTTGCGCTTCTAGCCGGTGAATGACGCTTCATTTTCTCGCCCTGCATATAGTGCATTTTCAGCTTGCTGGAATCGATAATGTAACA
>VMHT01212557.1_pt1 | contig 24888 bp, 24 predicted proteins | sample 4693611 | NCBI WGS metagenome assembly VMHT01 (sample SAMN12280063, study PRJNA550983) | marine metagenome | isolation source: seawater sampled from same location over 5 years 0.02-0.2 micron viral filtrate | place: USA: collected off the coast of southern California halfway between the port... ...
CAACTACAACGCAGATTCGTCTGTGGTCGCATGACAACTTTGGCGAAGACTTGCTGATCAATGCACGAGATGGTGGCATCTTCTATTGGGATCGCACTAACAATCTATCCACCCGCGCCGTCGAATTATCCACACGGACAGGCACAAAGCGAAGTGTGCCGACCATAGCCAAGCAGGTTTTGGTTTCTGATCAAGACAGACATGTCTTGGCTTTCGGTTGTGACGGCTTGGGGGGAGCATCAGACACGCAGGGTGACGGCGTACAAGATCCACTATTGATCCGATTTTCGTCACAAGAAGATCCAGTCACTTGGTACCCACTTGCAACAAACACTGCTGGAGACTTGCGGCTCGGATCAGGGTCAACCTTTGTCCAAGCGGTTGAAACAAAGCGTGAGATTCTTGTTTGGACGGATACGGCCCTGTTCTCCATGCGGTTCATCGGGCCACCCTTTACCTTTGGCCTGTCACAGCTTGCATCAAACATCACGATCATGAGTCCAAATGCAGCAGTTGCTACGGAAGACGTTGTTTACTGGATGGGCATAGATAATTTCTATGTCTATGCGGGACAAACACAACAGCTTCCCTGTTCGGTAAAACAAAAGGTGTTTGGTGATTTCAACACGGCGGAGTCCGACAAAGTAACCTCGGGTATTAATTCAGAGTTTAGTGAGATATTTTGGTTCTACCCGTCTGCATCATCCACAGAAAATGACAAGTACGTCATATATAACTACGGCGAAAAAGTCTGGTACTTTGGTAGTCTAGCTAGAACAGCATGGTTAGATCGTGGAACGCGGGCCAATCCTTTGGCTGCTGGCAGTCAGTACATCTTCAATCACGAGATTGGCTTTGACGATGACGGGTCAGCTATGACTTCGTTCATTGAATCTGCTGCGATTGACATCGGTGATGGCGACAAATTCACCTACATTCGGCGTGTGATACCAGATCTGACCTTTTTGGGATCGACTAATCTAAGTAGCCCGCAAGCAGTGTTTACGGTAAAGTCTCGTCGGTTCCCCGGTGCATCATTTGACAACACGGATTCAGGGACCGCGATTGGTTCAATATCAGGTGACGTTGAGACCTTTACAGAGCAGTTGCATATTCGCTCACGCGGCAGATCCTTTGCTGTTCGTGTAGAAAGCACGGCCCTTGGAACCAAATGGAAGTTAGGCAGTCCGCGTGTTGATTTACGGCCTGACGGGAGACAGTAGTGGCACAAGTACAAAACCCACCGCCTAGACTCCCAGAAGCGCCTGAAGAATACAGCGCCCAGTACATGTCTGATCTCCTTCGCACTTTAGAGATATTTATCTCGCAAGAAAGAACACCCGGGGAAATGCGTGGCACAAAGATTACGTTGACAGATTTGCCTACAAGTTCCTCTGGTTTGGAGACTGGGGCTTTGTTTAACGATAGTGGAACAGTGAAGATTGTTACTTAATAAAAAGTAAGGTAAGATTCGGCCATGGGACAATCCGCTCAAACACAAGACATGTTCAGCGTACCGTCAGGAGGTATCGCTGATTTTTACATGTCTGACGAGGACATTGCTGTAATTGAACAGGAAGAGGCGCAAAAAGCCTTTGGTTCTGAAGGGGTTGCAGCCTTTGACGGTGTTGCCAAGAGGATGGCCTCTTACGGTCGTTTTGGCGATGACCGCATTGTTCACGTAGAAAGTGGCGAAATTGTTGTACCGCGGGCCCTGATCGAGCAAAGCCCTGAACTGAAAGAGTCCATATTCTCACACCTTCGGGAGCAGGGCGTAGAAGACCCCGAGCGGTATGTCGTGGGCTCTTCGGCTAACAGCCTGAACCCCGAGACCGGCCTGCCTGAGTTCTTCCTGAGCAAGATTGCCAAGAAAGTGGGCAAGGTCTTGAAAAAGGCTGCTCCGGTTGTCCTGCCCCTTGTGTTAGCGAACACGCCTCTTGGCGCAGTTTATGGCGCAGCTCTGGGCTCTGGTATTGGCACATTGATGCAGGGTGGCAGCATTGATGATGCGTTGAAGAGCGCGGTCATTGCAGGCGGCACCGGTGCTATCTTCAAGGGCTTTACTGGAAATGCGGGCTCTTTTGGTGCAAACATCAAAGCGGAGCTCGCGAACCCCGGCGCTCGGTTCTCGCAACTGGGTCAGGGCATTACGGGCGAACAGAATTTCTTCCGTTCGTTTGACACTTCCGCAGTGGCGGGAACGCCAACGACCGGCAGCGGAGAAGCTGTTCAAATGTCTGAGACGGGCCAGTTCGATCTAGCTTCTAATCAACCGCAGGTTTCTCAACCAAATTACAACCCTGAGACGGGCCAGTTCGACTTAGGAAATACCAGAGTGCCCGAAACGAAGGTCGCCGACACCTCGTTCCTTGACCGGGCTCAAGAATTTATTATGCCGTCCGACCCAACCGCGGCAGATATTGCTCAAAAGTCTAAAGAACTTATGCAAATCAATCCGAGTCTATCTAGCGCGGATGCAACCGCGCTAGCCACAAAGGAATTGACCCCCGGGTTCATAGAAAAGTTTGGCCCTAGCGTAGCCCTCGCGGGCCTTGGCGCAGGAGCCTTGGGCTTCTTTGACACCCCCGAAGAGGAAGAGGTTACGTTTGTAACAGGCGCTGATCTGCTAGAGCAAGATCGAGACAAGTATGCGCTGCCTGACGAGCAGATTCAGTACGTAGCGCCGTATGATCCGTTTGTTCCGCAGCGGCCCGTGATGCAAGCGGCAGAGGGCGGAGTAGCGGATGTATTCCCACGGCGCACAGGTGGTATCATGCCTGACGAGGGCATTGCTGGCGAAGACAGCGTCCGGGCCATGCTGATGCCGGGTGAGTTTGTGATGACCACAGATGCCGTTAAGGGCCTTGGCAACGGCGACAACGATCAGGGCATCCGCAAGATGTACGATATGATGCGGGGCCTTGAATCTAAAGGAAGGGCTATGGCGTAATGTCTACATCCACTCAGATAGTCCGAGAAGCTCCCGAAGTAGAAGCCTATAAACTAGGGCTTCTGGAGCAGGCCAAAAAGCTCGCCGAGCAGAAAATAACTTTGCCGCAATACCAAGTTGCGGGTTTTGGTGATCTTCAAGACAGAGCTTTTGAACTTGCAGACGCTGGAATCGGTGGGTATCAGCCGTTTCTGGATGCAGGACAAACCGCCATGGAAGGCGGTCTTGGCCGTGTTACTGGCGCGGAGCCCATGCTTCAGGGTGCTGCCCGACGAGTAACTGGGGACGAAGTATCTCAGTATATGAATCCGTTTCAAGCTGCTATTCGGGATGAGATCAACCGCGGCTTCGACCAAAGCAGGGCGCAGCAGGGCTTGCAAGCCGTAGCACAGGGCGGAGGGGCCGCGGCCTTTGGGTCTCGCGGGCGTCTTCTTGGTGCTGAGATTGAGCGTGGTCGGGCGGACGCCTTGGCCCGCGCTGCTGCTGAAAACTATATGAATGCTGCGGGCATGGCTGAGCGGCAGTTGGAGCGTGAGCGCGGTATCGCCGATCAGATGGGCATCATGGGCCTTCGTCAGGCGCAGTTGGGGCAGAATCTTGCAAGTCTCGGGCAACTTGGCACTGCCATGGGCCGGGAAGAGGCTGGGTTCTTGTTTGATCTTGGCGAGCGGGACCGCGCACAACGTCAGGCGGGTATTGATGCCGTGCGTCAAACACAGCTACAACAGATGTATGAGCCGTATCAGCGGTATGGCTTCCTGTCAGATATCTTCAAGGGCGCTCCGTCTTCGCAACAGACGCTTCTGCAAGCAGCATCACCGGCTGTTTCGCCCTTCCAACAGTTCGCCGGTCTAGGGATTGCGGGCTTGTCCGCAGCAGCGGGCGCACAGAAAGCGGGGCTTTTCGGATGATGAATCGAGGTGTACTAAGTCGCCAGATGTTCGCCAAGGGCGGAGCGGCGTTCCCGGATCTGAACAAGGATGGCGAGGTCACACAGGCCGACATTCTGATGGGCCGTGGCGTGGAGTTCAAGCAAGAGGGCGGCATTGCAGGTATGATGCAGCCACCTGCCCCAGAGCAGCTTGACCCGCAGGCTGTTGAGCAGATGCTGGCAACAGCTAGCCAGACTACTGGAGACCTTGAAGGCGCTCAGGACTTTGAGCAGATGATGAACATGGTCCGCGGGGATGATGCCTCTATGGGCGAGCGCCGCGAAGAGCTGGCAGGCGTGGTTGGCCCAGAAGACGCTATGCAGACCCCTGAGTCAGTTCTGGCTCTTGTACAGCCGGTCATGCAGATCGCTGCTGTAGATCAGGGCATTGGTGAGTTGGCGCAGCAGGAGATGCAGCAGCCGATGCAAGGTCCGATGGCGGGCGGCATTATGGAGAATGTAGCACCGCCCCCGCCCATGGGAGGGCCCCCACCCGCAAATTTTAAGGATGGCGGGCTGGTCCGCCGAGGCGACAACCAGCCGGTTCAAATGTACGCTCCCGGTGGAGAGGTCGGAAACTCCCGGCTTCAAACAGCTTTTGAAGGCCGGTTACCGGTTTATGAACAAATTCTTGGCGATCCCAGCGCACAACTTGCTGATCAGAAGCGTCTGACACAGGCGCAGATGCTGTTTGATCTTGCCAATACCGGTTTAGCATTTGCTGCGCCTATGAAGGGCGAGCAGCCGGGCCTGTCCCCGGCAGAGCGTCTGGCTATGGCCGCGCAACAAAGCCAGCTCTTTGACAAGGTTGGAGCTCGCGCTCAGGCTCAACAGGACCGTGTCGCTGCGGCAGAAAAGGCTCAGCAAGGTATCCGGGCCTCTGCGTTGACTGCGGCAGAAGGGCAGCTCACCGCAGAAGACAAAGCTGAAACAGAACGCAAAAAACTTGCGATTGAACAGGGCTATAGAATTTCCAACATACTTTTGGAACAAACCGGAAAGATGGAGTTGGCACAAGCTGAATCCAACTGGAAAGCTGGTCTTCAGGATGATCAACAGTTAGCTGCTGAAGCTCTCAAGAAATTGGAGGGCATACAGACTCAAGAGGCCATACAACTTAGGAAAAAACTAGAAAACGAAAACTCCATACGCCTTCAATTACTCAAAGGAGAGCAAGCCTTAGAGGAAATTGGTTTACGGTCTATGAACGACATTGCCAAGTTGGAAAAAACTCATGTTCAAGCCCTTGTGATACAGGAGAACAACGCAGTTCTGACTCGTGAGATGAAGTCGATTGACCAGCAGATGAAGGCTATCGATCAAACGATCGCGATGGATAGCAACTCAATCCGTGAGGCTGCGATCACGCAACAAGCTGCGGCAGAGTCCAACCGCACAGCTCTAGAGCAGCAGAGGATTGATTTACAAAAACAAGGTCTTGAAGACACCGCAGCATATCGCGGCGTTGAACAGGCGATTAAGATGGAAGATCAAGAGATTGAACGTGCTAAGATGCTTCAAGTTGCGGACGAAACTACTCAGAAGCAGATTCTTGAGCAGGAGAAGCTTGCTCTGGACGAGCGCAAAGTTGCGGTTACAGAGGCTGCGTCAGGTCTTGATAAGTTCGGCAAGGGCCTCACCGGCAAGCTTTTGAGCACGATTACAAACGTCGAAAACCTTGAAGCTTACGAACAAGGCAAGCTCGGTCCACAGGAGACCGCGGACCTTGAAGCTTCTATGCTGGCGTACACCGACTTCCGCACTGTATTTGATGCCGAGGTTGGGGCCATGGTTCGTAAGCCGGGTGCAAAGCTCCCGGATCGCGCTGTTCGTGCCCGGGCAAAAAGACAAGAGAACGGCTTAGCCGTGGCTCCGCTGGGCGGTGCTGCGGGAGCTCCTGCTCCTGCTCCGGCAGCAACTGCAACTGGTGACACTGCCGCTGCTGCGACGACGGCAACTACAACTGGTGATACTACCACCACCGCTCCTGCCCCGGATACTGGCGAACAACCTTCGCTTGCGAGCTCTCGAACTACACAAGACGTAGGTGCGCCTCTCACGGGTGATTTAGAGTTGGATAAGCTCACTCAAACAACCTACTCTTCCCTGTTAGACAGCATAGATGTGGCGGATGCTTTTGGCGCACCCACCGCTTTCGGTCAGCTTCTAAACAGGGGCGTTGAACTTGTTAGTTTGGGCACCGCACAGGCTGCGCCTAAAGCATCGAGATCCACAGCAATCATCGAAAGCATAAACAAAAATGCTACGATCATTTACATGAAGGCAATAACTGGAAAAACTGACAAAGAGCTGCGTAAAGAAATAGAGGCAACTCTTCCAAATGCCGCAGCTTTCACTAAAGGTGAAAAATCCGCGTTAAACAAGGCAGAATCTACGATTGCTTTCTTGAACGCCAAGATTGCACCAATCGAGCGAGAACTACAAAATCTAAAAGGTCAAGATGTTGGGAAACGTAGAGGCGCTCTTGAAAGTTTGAAGCAAGTTCGTGATACCTACGCTAAGCTGGTATCGAAGCTACAGAGTGTGGTTGATCCAAAACCTAAACCTGCGGTTTCAAACCAAGCTATAGACGACGATTTGTTTGGTGGTTGATATGGCAGAAGAAACCGGCGCACAAGAGATGACCCCGGACTCCCCGGGTTACGAGGTATCACAAGAACGCGCTGATCGTATTTTGGATTTTCAGCGCGGATTTCTTGAGGCTAATCCGCAGGGCTTCTCAGCGTTCAGCAACAAGCGCCTGCTAGAATATGCTCAGGACAACTTTCCCGGAGGCGTGAATATTGAAAAAGCATTAACGTCCGGGGCGACGGAAGAGCAAATCCTGTCCCGCCTTTACGGCTTTGATCCTAGAGGCAAGGTCGAGGCCATGACTGACGCCTTGTACCGCGGCGTAGCCGAAGGCGGCGGGGGAACCGCGGGCGGCATCATGGGCTTTAAGAGCGGCATGGCCTTAGCTCCCGTCGTGGCCGGTCTATCGGGGCCCGCGGCCCCCGTTACTGTTCCCGCTACGGTTGGGCTAATGACCGCGGCTGGCTTCGGTTCTGGCCTTCTGGCCGGGGACACCGTGTCAGATGCCGTTTTGGGCGAAGAGCCGAAGTTCCTTCCGTCAGTTCGCCCGTATGCCGAGGGCGCATACACGGTCGGCTCTGGCTTGCCTCTGCCTTTTACTACTTACATGCACACTTTTAAATTTCTGCCGGGAACCAAGAGTTATCTGGACCGGGTGGCTCGGTTGCAAGGTATCAAGGACACGCCCATAGAGGCCATACAGCGCACGGCACTGGACCAGCCCAAAAGGTTTCTTGCCCTAGAGGGGACAGCTATCGGGCAATCTGGCGTTGGTGGTTTTATCGCTGAACAGAACTACCCCGGTGACGGCACCATGCGTTTTCTGTTTGAGGCAGGCGCGGGCTCTACCTCACCTTTGATCGTTGGCGGGCTAGAACGTCTGGTTTCCGGCGCAAAAAACAGTATTCAAATGCTTTCCGAAAGCGGTCGGACTAATCGTCAGGCCGTGCAGCTTGTTCAGTTTCTGGAGGAAAATGGGCAAGATCCAAAAGCTATCCTAAACCGACTTCGCACTCCCGATGACATAAAAGCGTTTGCTGCGGAGATGGGCATTACCATGCCTGAGAGGACACCGGCTAACGTAGCGGGCAACGAAATTCTATTTGAGATCCAAAACGCACTGGCTCAAGACAAGACTTTTGGCCCAACTCTTCGCAAAGCGTTGTCTGCGGACTACAAGGCAATGGGCAACCTTATCGAGGTTTTGGACGCCACAGGGGATCCGACTCTCTTGGCTCAATCTGCCGAGCTCCGTAAGAACATGATGGAAGCTATTATCATTCAGCGTCTGTCCGACGCCAATGATCAAGCAGTTCGGATCAACAAACAGGTTGCTCCGGACGACCCTCGCGCCGCTATGAAGGCGAGCAAGACGATTGAAACGGTAACCGGTCAAGCCATCAAAGATGTTCGTAAGGCTGAGAAAAAGTATTATGACAGGATAGATGGAACTGACGATGTCGATGTTCCCATCTTCCTTGAGGCTCTTACTCGAAATGAAGATGAAACAGGCGGCGCAATACCCTACCTGCCCATAGAGGCTCGCCGTCTTGCTGATGAGCTGCGTGGTGTAGATGCAGAGGCCACGGCGACGACCAGCGCCCGCATGGAGACGCTCGAAAAGAAGGTGCAAAATGGTCAAGATGTCATTCGAGACATCGAGTCTACAGATCCTGCCGTCGGGTCCTTCTTTGCAGAAAGTGTAAATCCGCAGCTTAGAGGAGATACGTTAGAGGGGCAGTTAACTACGGTTCAGTCCCTGATCTCCCAGATCGAAAACTTGCCGCCGCCGCCTCGCGCTCGTGCCGCCACCGGAGCTCCCACTGACGCGCCGAAAAAGACCCCGTATCAACGGCTGAACGTCAAACTTCAGGGGACCAATGCTCGCACTTTCTTTGATGCGGAGTTGAAGAAGATAGGCTTCAACTACGACGACATGAGGCTGATTGGCGAAATACCCGCAGACGCTGTCATTCAAAGATTGATTGATATTGAGAATCAAGCCTTATCTCGCGTAAAAGCGGGCGGGCCTGCTGTCAGAAAGAACCAACAGAATATTGCGAAACTGGCAGAAACTCTTCGGCTCGACATAATTGAACGCCGCCAACCGCGAGGTGTTTATGAGGAAGGAAATCCGCTTACACAGGGCCTTACAGACATACAACTTCGGGATGTCGAGGACGTTTTAGAAAGCACTGGCGCAACCGATCTTACAACGGAAGAGGGTATCAATGCGGCTGTTCGAGCACTAAGAGCAGAAGCACGGCTCCGAGACGAGGCGGGTCTAGATGAAGCGCCACGGCCCGGAGATATTGGGAAAATTCGTCCTCTCTTTAGGGCCATAGATAACTTAGGGCGGCTGAAAAGTTTTCGGGAGGACACCCGCGACACTAGCGCCACCGGGTTACCTGCTGTTATGGAAATGCGGTCTCCGGGCCGAAACAGAGTCCTTACTGCGCTGCGTAATCAAGCTAAAATCATTAGTAACAGCTTAGAAATACGAGATCTTCAGGATGACATGATGGTCGATCTGGAAGAGGTTGGAGACCTGAGCGGCGTTACATTGAGCGTCGTGATGACCGCCAAAAGTCGTCTTCAAGACGCGGCTCGCGGTTACGCTGGTAGAAGCGAGTTCAACGAAGCACGGGTTCTCAACGAACTCGCGGGCAGCTTGACAGACGACATTGGCGTCAAGTCTGGTGGAGTACGGCAAGAGGATGGCAGCATCAAGTTCAGTGATGCCGAAAACCTTACCGAAAACCAGATTGCCATACGCGATGCGTACAACTTCTCGCGCCAGTTAAATGATGTGTTTACACGCGCCTTCCCTGCCAAGCTCCTTGAAAAGGATGCCTCTGGTGCCCGGCATATAATGCCGGAGCTGGCGCACAAGGCCATCTTCTCCGGCGGCGGAGATGAAACCTCTCTGCGACTTGATCAGATCAACCAAGCCATGGACTTTGTCGCTGAAAAAGCGGGTAAAAAAGTAAGTGAGCTTGGCCCCACAGCAACGCTGGGAACCATGGACGGCGCTCAAGAAACCCTCATGCGAGCGGCTTTTGAAAAGATAATGGATCCTCAGACAAACCGGGTTGACCCGGAGGCTCTGGCTAAATTCAACAAGGAATACAGAAATGTATTGTTCCTCGAGGACGGCACAGCGCGGTTCCCGGACCTTGTAAACGATCTGGCCTCTGTAGAATCTGCTCAAGCCTTGTTGGGTAAGAGGCTCCGCCAAACCGGGGACCCGAGATCTGCCACTGTCGAGGGTTCTCCTCTTGGACCCAACACTCCCGCCAGCGGCTTTTATCAGAAGTCTTTGGATGAACAGGTGTCTTGGAAAACGGCCCTTGGATCGGACAAGGACCCTATGAGTCTTGTGGGCATGGTGATCGCAGATCCGGGAAGCAAGAAAGCCAGTGATGTAAATGGTCTCCGCCGGATGATCAAACTCGCGCAACGCTCCGAGGCTAGAGTACCCGGAGCAAGTGCAGGACTTCGCAGCATGATCCTGCAAAAAGCCCGGATGTATGCTACAGGCAAGCCGACCAAGGGTGGAGAGAAGTTTTTCAACTTTGCCAAGTTCAAAGAGTTTTTGACAGAGCCCATGGTCCCGGGTCAGCCCAGTGCTTTGGAAATCATGCGTCAGGAAGGTCTTGTTGACGAGGGCTTTGCACTTCGTTTGACAGAGATTATGAACACAGGTGTTCAGACTCAAAAGGCTGTAGCAAAGACCGGAGAAGCGGCGGATCTTAGTCAAGTGGTTCCGACAACCGAGCGGCTGGCTACAAAAGGCATTCGATTCCTTGGTTTGCGTTTGGGTCGCGCAACAACAGAAAGGGTGCCGGGCTCCGGGCAAGGTCTTGCAGAACCTGTGATGATTGCAGATGAAGTGCAGCGGGTCCTGTCAGACATTCCGAATGTAGAAACTTTTGCAGTTTTGGAAAAAGCGGCACTCAATCAAAAATTCTTTAAGACGCTTCTGGAGAAAGGCATAGCTGGAAACACGCCTAGAGCTCGGATAAACTCCAGAAACCGTCTTCGCGCCGCACTTATCAATGCTGGTTTCATATCCACGCAATCCGAAGGGCGCATGGAGCCGCAGCGAGAAGCAACTCTTCCGCCTAGATCTCGTGGACGAAACGCACCTCGATCTTTGAACCAACGCACTGAAGAGATGAAGAAACGCGCAGAGGAGTTGATTGGCGATCAATCCTCTGCGGTGCAAGCAACACCGACGCAACTGTTTCCGGACCTTCCCACCACGGACATTGCGTCGGTTTCTCCTAGCATGAACCCCGTAGGTCAGGGCCCTGCCAACCGCTCGCGGTTCGCGGCCCTGTTCCCTGAAGATCGTGCGCTCATCGAAGGCATAGGGAGTCTCGGCTGATGGCTACCACGTTTAGATCTGGGCCCAGAGACCCTGTGACAGGTAGAAGCTCAGCACAAATCAGCTCTGGTAATATAGTTCGAGACCCGAATACCGGACAGCCCGCGCAAATTGGCGTAACTCGTCAAGAAGAAGCGGCTCAAAGAGCTGCTCCAGTTGCTCAATCTATCCCGAGCGGCGCGTTAAACTTTCAAGATTTTTTGTCCTCTACCGGTCGTTCAGAAAGTGATCCTTATGGGTCATCAAAGGGTTTTGTAGGTAGCGCCCTCGGCAAGCTGGGGACACTGGATTACCGCAACAACCTATCTTCGGGAATAATTAGTGCGCTAAATCAGCAGGCATACGACAAATATTTGAATCCGCAGCGTGATGGACAAATAAGATCATTTCGTCCGGGAGACTTGGCGTTCATAGATGGTCGCACTCAACAAGCTGTTCGTGCGCCATCCACCGCGGAAGGCATCATGCGGTTCATGCCAACAACTCGTATGCTTCAAGGGCTGTTTAATCCTAGCGTAGAGTTTGAACCGGTAGGGCAGGGGCCAGCCACTCGGGGATCTCGTAGACCGCCCTCGGCCCTTGGACCTACTTCTGCCCTACAGCCGGGGGAAGCTGCCCCTAGCGGGTTTATCCTAACTAGCGCCCAACCACGAGACAACAGGTCCCTACTTGATGTTGAGGGTTTCATAGAAAATCTCCCAAGAACCGGTATTGGTCGATTCTTTGACCCCGTTCAAAAAAAATTCAAAGCCGGTCCCGGTATATTTGGGCTTGAGTTTGATTCAAATAAAAGACAGGTTGGAGTCAATTACAAGATTCCTATCAGTTCTCAATTCGTTCCAGACGGAGGGGTCACGACGCCTGACGGCATGAATCCGTTTAAAGATATACTCCAGACCCCAGTAATTAATCCAGATATCCAAAGCAATATGCCGATAGTTTCAGGGCAGAACATAGATGAGTTTCGCAACCGACCATTGCCGGGGCAAGAACGGCCCATGACTCCAAAAATGCGGCAAAGGATGCGTTTCAAAAAAGAGTTTCCGTTTGGTATCTAAACCAACCACTCCCGGGCCTCTTCGCCCAACACCTGCCCCGCAAGATTGATCTTGCCGCGTAGGGCTTTCAGGATCTTCTCGTCAATCGTGCCCGGCGACACCAGATCGATATATGTCACCTTATTAGTCTGACTGATGCGGTGCGCCCGGTCCTCGGACTGTAGGCGCGTAGCGAGGTCATAGCTGTTGTTGTAGTAGATGACCGTATTAGCCGCAGTCAGCGTGATGCCCATGCCGCCGGTCAACGGCTGGCCCACAAAGAAGCGTAGCTTGCTACTCGGCTCTTGGAACTTGTCCACAATAGCCTGCCGTTCGTCTTGTGGCGTTGCGCCATAATAGGTTGCGACCGCTTCGGGCCCAAAGCGGTCGCGCAGGGACGAAGCTATCTGTTGAATGCCGTGCGTGTACGACGCCCAAATGATTGCCTTTCCCTGTAGCTCTTCTGTAATTGAAAGTAATTCATTTAGCCGGTTGTTCTCGACGAGCTGTATCTCGCCTTCATCCGGTTGCAGGAAGCCACAGCATATCTGTTGCAAACGCATAATCTGCGTCAGGACGCTGGCAGTCGTAGCCAGCTCACCATTGTTCAGCTTCGCTAGCGCCAGCTTTTTCATTTGCACATACAGGCGCTGCTGCTCATCGGTCAGCGGTACGTCCCGCCGCGTGTATAATTTGTCTGGCAGGTCAAGGCAGTCCTCTTTCAAGACGCGGTTGCTAAACCGATCCAGCCGCTCGTTGAGCTCATCCAACCTACGGTAACCCACAATCTCTTGAAACGCCCGGTTACCCATCTTGCGGTTCTGCACCACGGCATACCGGTTCTGAAAAGCGAAGTAGCTCTTAAAACTGAGCGCAGCGGCAGACAGGAACGCGCACTGACTGAACAGGTCCATTGGGCTTTTGGTAATCGGCGAGCCGGTCAGGATGCGCTTGTATTTGGCAAAGTCCGATAACTTAATGATATTTTTAGTGCGCGTTGCTTTGCGATTTTTTATGGTCGTGCTCTCGTCTACTACCATAATATTGTCCGGGAACTTTTGCAGGAATGCTACAGCAGCCTTGGTGCCACGAGAAGTGGACAACGCCTCAACATTCATAACGAATATCCGCAGCCCTCGGAACTCGCTGAACAGGAAGTTCCACATCTCGTCCTGATATTTCTTGGTGTTCGCAGGAGTCCAGCGCATGATCTGCCGATCAACGTCGTCTGGGAGATGTGTCGGTATTTCTCCCTTTACCCAGTTGTCATAGACGCCCTTCGGTGCCACTATGAAGGCAGCATCGATCTTGTCCATCATATGCAAGATGCCGATGGTATCGATAGCCACCTTGGACTTGCCTGTTCCCATCTCCATGAACAGCGCATAATATTCCGCGGCCCACGAATCTGTGAGTGCCTGCCTCTGGTGGTCAAACGGTTCAGTCTTGAACTTGTACTTTTTCACGATTTCCTCCTTGACTATGCGAAAATATAGGCATATATACATGTCTGTCAAGACCCGATAGGCGTCTTTAATCACGAAAGAGGAATCACGATGAGCGATATCTTTGAAGCTATGGAGGAGGACTTCGAGAAGAAGTTGAATACCTCCGTCGAGAAGCTCGAACAGAGCGACTTGAGTAGCGTAGCCGGTCTGGCTAAAGCAATCCGTGAACAAGAGGACTTTGTTGCAAGTCTCGAGGGCGACCTCAAGGCTGCTAAGAAGCAGCTCCTCAAGATGACGGATGAAGAGCTCCCAACTATGTTGGCCGAGATTGGTCTGTCCAGCTTCAAGCTGGATGACGGTTCCGAAGTCACAATCAAGCAGACATATGGTGCATCAATTACTAACGGCACCAATGGCACTGTGGACAACCGTCCACAGGCTTACGCATGGCTGCGCGATAACGGCTACGGCGATCTCGTCAAAAATATCATCTCCTGTCAATTCGGCATGGGAGAGGACCAAAAAGCTGAGCAGTTCCGCAGTATTGCAGAACGAAACGGTTATCTGGCTGAACAGAACACTTCTGTTCATTCATCCACCCTCCGCGCCTTTGTAAAGGAGCGTTGTGAAGCTGGCGATGAGTTTCCCATGGAGTTGTTTGGGGCCTACGTCGGACAAAAAGCCATAATCAAGAGGAGCACCTAAGCCATGGCTGGTAAAAAAAATGAGGTTGCAGAGACCAAATCTGCGGAAGTAGTGCAATTCGATCCTACCATGTTTGAGGCAGATGCCGGAATGGGTCTGGAGAACATGGGCACTGAAGATCTTGCGCTGCCGTTCCTGAAAATTCTGGGCGGCATGAGCAAGGAACTTGATGTACTGGAAGACGCTCGCAAAGGTGACATTTACAACACCGTCACTGGAGCCGTCTTAAAGGGCAAGGACGGCGTTAAGGTTGTCCCGTGTGCCTACCAGCGTCGTTTCATCCGTTGGGCCCCTCTGGGCGAAGGGACGGGCGCTCCTGTGGCCGTCTACGCACCGGGCGAGGCCATGCCGAAAACCAAGCGGTCTACCGAGGACAATAAGGACTATGTCGAAGACGGTTCCGGTGACTACATAGAAGAGACGCACCAGCACTATGTGCTCGTGCTGCACGAGGACGGTCAGGTTGAGACCGCGCTGGTTGCCATGAAGTCTACGCAGCTCAAAAAGTCGCGTAAGTGGAACAGCATGATCTCCTCCCTGACCGTGCAGGGCAAGAACGGCCCGTTCACTCCGCCGCGTTTCAGCCACGTTTACCTGCTGAAGACGCAACTTGAGGAGAACTCCAAGGGTAGCTGGCACGGCTGGGAAATGAGCCGCGTCGGCCCAATTCAAGACATGGCAACCTACCAGCGTGGTAAGGACTTTGCTGCCAGCATAGCCTCTGGAGATGTCGTCGTGAAGCATCAGGACGAGTCCGCGAGTGGGGATATCAACCCCGACGACGTACCGTTCTAATCAGTTGAGGCGGCAGGGTATTGTCGTGTTTCCCCTGTCGCCTCATCCTTCACGGGGGCACACATGTCAGTTGATACTTTCTCAGCTATATTTGACGGGCTCAAGCTCGCCTACGGCACATATAAAATCGAAAAACAGCAGGCTAACGGTAAGAACACTGGTAGAGCCGCCATCATCCGCGAACCGCGGAACACGGCCCTGTGGGAGGGACACCTGTCCGGTAAGGGACGGGGCATCGGCATCATCCCTATTAACGAGGACAACAAGTGTGTCTGGGGTTGTGTAGACGTTGATCAGTACCCACTCGACCATAAGGTACTTGTCGAGAAAATACGCAAGCTGAAGCTGCCTCTCGTCGTCTGCCGGTCAAAGTCCGGTGGAGCGCATTGCTTCCTGTTCACCACCGAATGGGTAGATGCCAAGGACATGCAGGCTACGCTGCAACAAATCTCCGCTGCGCTGGGGTACGGCGGCAGCGAAATCTTTCCAAAGCAAATTAAGCTCAACCTTGACCGCGACGATGTCGGCAACTTTTTGAACCTGCCGTACTACGACGCCGAGGACGGGCTGCGCTACGCGATCAAGGACGACGGCACCTCCGCCACTCTCGATGAGTTCTTTGAGCTCTACGAGAGCTACAAGCAGACGCCCGAGCAACTGATGGCATTACAGGTAGGCGATCCTGAAGAGGTATCACCCATGAAGGACGGCCCACCGTGCCTTCAGTTCCTGCTCAAGAACAAGATATCCGAGGGTGGCCGCAACAACGGCCTGTTCAACATCGGCGTCTATCTGCGTAAAGCGTACCCGGATAGCTGGGAATCGGAGATCCTGACCTACAACTTGCAGTATCTGGAGCCGCCGCTGCCGCTCAGCGAGGTCAACATCGTTGCCAAGCAGATTGAGAAGAAGGACTACGCCTACCGGTGTAGCGACTCTCCAATAAACGCTCATTGCAATAAGGATTTGTGCCAGACCCGCAAGCACGGCATCGGTGCCGCTATCCAAGGCGCGGCTATCGCGAACCTCCGCAAGTACAACTCAAATCCGCCGGTCTGGTTTCTAGATGTCAACGGCGAGCCCGTCGAGTTGGATACAGAAGCTCTGATGAGCCAACCCGCGTTTCAAAAGTGCTGCATGGAGCAGCTTAACTTCATGCCTCGGTCTGTTAGTAAGCAGGTTTGGGAGGGCCGCATAGGCGGTCTAATGAATGAGATGCGGGACAACGAAAGCGCCATCATAGATGTAGCCGAAGACGCCAGCATAAGCGGCCAGTTTTATGATTATTTAGAGGAGTTCTGCGCTCACATGCAAAAGGCCAATGACAAGGAAGAGATATTGCTCAAGCGCCCGTGGACTGATGAAGAAACCGGCACCACCCTGTTTCGTCTGAAAGACTTTGAGGCGTATCTCAAGCGCAATAAGTTTTTTGAGTATAAGACGCACAAGATAGCGCAACGTCTGCGGGATTTAGGCGGGCAAAGTCGCGCTCTCCGAATTAAAGGACGACTTGTTCGGGTTTGGGAAGTGTCCGCTTTTGACGAAGCAGACGTAGATATCAAAACGCCATCCTTTGGCAGTGGTGAAGGAGCACCTTTCTGATGAAAGACCGTAACGATTACATCCATGAGCAGCGCGTAGTGCAGCTTCGCACATATCAATCCATTGCCGATGAAATGGGCTTGTCACGCCAACGTGTGTGCCAAATTGTGGTCAACATCGCACAGCGCGTTCGCTGGGAACAAGAGATTGAAGCACTGCCGGATAAACCCAGCAAGATGTGCCATCTCGTCCTGCCTCGACGTATCCGAAACTGCCTCAAGAACGAGTTCCTGTTCGACCTGACATTCGAGGAGTTCATTGAGTACGCCGAGAAGAAGGAGCTCGATAACATACCTAACCTCGGCAAGGGCAGTATCGCGATACTCGAAACGCGGCTCTTGGAACAGGGGCATGACATGCCCGGGGGCTTGCGTAGCAAAGCCAGTCTAAAGCGTGGAGTCATACAATCCAAACGTGAAGCTCGATACGCTAAGTACCGTCAGATCATGCAATGGCGAGAAGAGCAGCGCAGCGTCAAGTGGATCGCTCGAGAGTTAAATATGAGTTACGGCGGCGTCACTCAAATCATCCATCGCTTCCTTGCTGACCCCGAGGCCCTCGATGGAAAAGAATAAAATATTCCGCATCTACGGACCGCCCGGCACCGGTAAGACTACCGCGCTGCTTAACAAAGTGGACGAGGCTCTTAGCTCTGGTGTAGATCCCGCTCATATCGGCTACTTTGCCTTCACACGGCAAGCAGCTAACGAAGCGATTGAACGTGCCTGCAAACGCTTTCACCTCGAGCCCACACAACTGCCATGGTTTCGCACATTGCACAGCTTCGCTTTGCGCCTGTCAGGCATCCGTCAAGAACAGGTGATGCAAACAGAGCACTATAAGGAACTGGGTCACGCTATCGGGTTCGACCTGACTGCTGGCGGGCAGGGCATGAGTGAAGACGACGCCTTTGACCTGACCAAGAATGACAACCCCGTGATCAGCCTTATCAACCTAGCCCGCCTTCGCAAGGTCACCCTGCGTGAAGAATATGACGAAAGCGGCATGGGCATGGATTGGAATCGGGTCAAGTACATTGCCGACAGCCTGACCGAATACAAAAACCGGTTTCAGCTTTACGACTTCACGGATATGCTAGAGGTCTTCGTCCGGGAAGGCGCGGAGTTCTGCCCTCGTCTTGCCATCACATTTATCGACGAGGCGCAGGACTTATCGCCGTTGCAATGGGACGTAGCCCACATACTTGAGCAGAGCTCCGAGCGCATCTACTGCGCGGGGGACGACGACCAAGCAATCTACCGCTGGGCGGGTGCAGATGTAGAACACTTCATCAACCTCAACGGCGGCTATGAGGTGCTCGAGCAATCGCACCGCGTACCTGCTTCTGTCCACCCGCTAGCCGAGCGCGTAGCCAAACGGATCAACCGCCGTGTCCCAAAGACCTACCTGCCCCGTAAGGACCCGGGGCTCGTGGAGCGCGTACCTGACGTAAGCTATTTGGATTTTAGTGAGGGATCGTGGCTCGTGCTGGCGCAAGCCGGTTACTTCTTAGCACCCGTGACCCAAGAACTCAAAAGCCGAGGCATCCTCTACAGCTATCGCGGACGGAGGTCCATTTCCGAGAGACTGAGTGATGCCATTAACGGCTGGGAGCAAATGAGGAAGGGTCACCGAATAACCGGTGCAGCCGCACGAGCCGTGTATAGTTATATGTCTGTCGGCGAGCGGGTCAAGCGCGGATTCAAAAAACTACCCGGACTCGATGACGACGAGACCGTGTCACTCGATGAGCTGATCGCGCATCACGGCCTTATGGAACTGGTGCATATCATGGGCACCCCACGCATCGAAGAAAACATCCGGGGCTGCATATGGCACGAGGCAATGGACAAGCTGCCTAGCGCCGACCGTGCCTACATCACGGCACTACTTCGCCGGGGAGAAAAGTTCAATGCAACGCCTCGCGTTGAGCTGTCCACGATTCACGGCTCCAAGGGCGGTGAGGCCGACAACGTCGTCCTGTTTACCGATCTATCTCCCGCAGCAGCACGAGCCGCTGAGCAGGCTCCTGACGACCTGCACCGGGTGTTCTATGTAGGCGTCACACGCACCAAAGAGAATCTGTATCTGGTAGACCCCGAAGATGACAACAGGAGCTATCTGATATGAGCCTCTTATTTCATTTTACGTATGAGTGCGTTTGCGGAAACGTCTGGAAATGCTGGAACGTCCGATATGCAAAAGACGAGTGCCAGAAATGTAGGCGACATGTCAGCCCGAAGGACAAGGTACAATGAACCGCAAAGAGATACTTGAGAAGGCAGAGAGCTTAGTCAACGGCCCACGGGCCCAAGACTACGGCGATGCCTACGAGAACCACGAGCGCATAGCCAACATGTGGTCTGTGCTGCTCGACACTGACGTAAGTGTCTCACAAGTATACCAATGTATGGTTGCGGTGAAGCTGGCGAGGCTTATAGTGACGCCAGACCACGAAGATAGCTGGGTAGATATCTGCGGCTACGGCGCGCTAGGAGGAGAAGGCAATGGCCTTACAGATGGCAATGTTCGCACCAAAAAGTGAGTGGGTCCCGCCCGCTGAGCTGCCAGACATCTTCGACGCCAAGCAGATCGCTATCGATGTTGAGACCAGAGACCCCAACATCAAGTCCAACGGCCCCGGCTGGCCTACCGGTGACGGTGAGGTGGTGGGCTACGCCGTAGCAGTTGACGGCTGGTCAGGCTACATACCTACCCGCCACCTTGGCGGCGGTAACCTCGACGAGCGCATCGTCAACAAATGGCTCAAGAAAGTGTTCGAGTGCCCCGCCGACAAGATCATGCACAACGCCCAGTACGACGCGGGCTGGATCCGGCAAATGGGATTTACCATCAACGGGCGCATCATCGACACCATGCTGATCGCGTCCCTGTTAGATGAGAACCGGTTCAGCTACAGCCTCAACGCCTTGTCCTACGACCTGCTCGGTGAGGTGAAGCAGGAGCGCACACTACAGGACGCGGCCCGCGAGTTTGGTCTCGATCCAAAAGCTGAGATGTGGAAGATGCCCGCAATGTATGTCGGGCCCTACGCACAAGTAGATGCGGAGCTGACACTCAAGCTCTGGAACCACCTATCTACACAACTGACCCAAGAACAGATTTGGCCGATTGCTAATCTTGAGCTCAAGCTCCTGCCGTGTCTGATAGACATGACATGGCGCGGCGTCCGAATAGACCAAGATCGTGTCGAGCGCACTCGCAACCACCTGATCAAGGAAGAGAAGGCCACGCTTGCCAAGATCAAGCACGTAGCTGGTCAGGATGTAGAGCTTTGGGCCGCAGCATCCATTGCGAAAGCCTTCGACAAGCTTGGCATCCCCTACCCACGCACCGAGAAGAACGCCCCGTCCTTCACCAAGTCGTTTCTGGCGGACCACCCGCACGAGCTCGCACAACTAATTGTCCGGGCCCGCAACCTAAACAAGACCAGCGGCACCTTCATCAACACCATCATGAAGCACTGCCGCGCAGATGGACGCATTCACGGGCACATCAACCAGATCAGATCAGATGACGGTGGCACCGTTTCGGGCCGCATATCCATGTCCAACCCCAACCTGCAACAAATCCCGGCCCGCGACCCTGAGCTAGGCCCCATGATACGCAGTCTGTTTCTGCCGGAAGAAGGCGAGCAGTGGGCGGCGATTGATTTCTCGCAACAGGAACCGCGGATCTTGGTCCATTACGCCTATGTGTATGGCCGGTCCCGCGGCCAGCAGATGGCAGGAGTCGAGGAGTTTGTCACCGCTTACCGCGAAGATCCGGACATGGACTTCCATACCATGGTGGCAGAAATGGCTAACATTCCGCGCAAGCAGGCCAAGACAATCAATCTGGGCATGATGTACGGCATGGGCGTGAACAAGCTGTCCGACCAGCTCGACATCGATGTAGATGAAGCCAAAGGGCTAGTCGGCCAGTACCACGACCGCGTTCCGTTTGTTAAAGGACTGATGAACGGCGTGATGAACAGCCTCAATAGCCGCAGCTCAAAAGGCTCCGTCCGCTCCATACTGGGCCGCAAGTGCCGGTTCAATCTTTGGGAGCCCGCAACCTTTGCCATGAACAAGGCCCTGCCGTATCAAGATGCTCTGAAAGAGTATGGGGAGACTACCCGGTTGAAGCGGGCATACACCTACAAAGCTCTTAACCGGCTTATCCAAGCTTCGGCTGCGGACATGACCAAGCAAGCCATGGTGAATATTTATGAACAGGGCCGCTTGCCCTTAGTGCAAATTCACGATGAGATCGCCATGTCTGTGAAAAATCGTGAAGATGCAGAATCTGTTGCCAAGATCATGGAAAATGCTGTACCGTTAGAGGTGCCAAGCAAATGCGATGTTGAGATCGGTCCTAGCTGGGGCGAAGCAACGTAGTTTTTCATGGTATTCCTCCCTAAACTGGCCCCGAGCTCTGCTTGGGGCCTTTTTTCTCTTGTATCTCCGTCACTTGTCCTATATATTCCCTTACAGGAGGTGTAAATGGACACATCAAAATGGAAATCTGTGCTGGTGCCCATCGAGGTGTACGAACAGATTCGCAAGATAGCCCGCGTAGAAGGACGTACTATTAGTGGTCAACTCCGGATCATGTGGGATATCTACAAAAAACACGCATCCTGACGGCTGAATAAAATATGTCAATTCAGTTGACATCTTTTTTTAGCTGTAGTATGGGATAACTTCTATCAACTCTTATACGGGAGACTTGAATGTCTTACTTGGAACAACTTTTCGACGCCATCAACGACATGGCTAACGATTTCGACGATGCTCCGCCCAACAGTGTCAAAGCTGTCGTCGCTCTGTCCGTGCTTTGTCAGATCGAGATCGACGATCTCACGGCTAAAAAGACCCTCGGTGAGCACAAGCCGCTCATGCAAAACCCCGAAGAAATGGCGAAAGCCCTTGAGCCCGTCAAAGGAAATGTGGCGAAAAAAAGAGGCCGTAAGCGGAAATATTGCATATACTCGGGAGAGCGCCTGACGGGTAAGCAGCGCAAGTTCGCTTCTCACAGGTATGCTCAGGCTTATTGGAAGCAACAAAACCAAGACAAGGTCAACGCTTACCAAAAGAAGTGGTATCAGAAGAAGAAGAAGAATGCTTGATGCAGCTTTAATCTGTCTTGCTACGGCGGTCTACTTTGAGTCCAGAGGCGAACCTTTCGTCGGACAGTCCGCCGTAGCCCACGTTGTGTTGAACCGGGTGGATGACACCCGGTTCCCCAACGACGTTTGCTCCGTCGTTAAACAGGGCCCCACCTACTCTTGGAAACCTGAGTTTCCCATTCGGAACATGTGCCAGTTCAGCTACTATTGCGACGGCAAGTCTGACATGCCAACCGAAGAAGACGCATGGCAGACCGCGGTCCTCGCAGCTTTTGGCGCGATGACAGAGCGCACCTATGATCCCACCGACGGCGCAACCCACTATCATGCGGACTATGTTCAGCCTGAGTGGGCCGAGGTTAAATACAGGACTGTCCGCATAAACGATCACATATTTTACAAGTGGGAGGGCTACAGGTGAAGTGCCCGGAGTGCGGCGGCGAAGGCGAATGTGAATACGAGGTAGCAGTCCCCGCGCCCATGGCGTGGAGCGGCGGCTGGCTCGAAGAACGCATCATGGAATGTCAACTATGCGAAGGAACAGGAGAAGTCGATGAGGATGACGAGGCCGAAGAATAGAGAGCTCCAGTACCCGACCTTCGGGGATCCGGGCATGATCCAAAAACGTCTGGACGCGGGCCGCTGCCCAAAGTGCAATATTCAACTCAAAGAGCCCACGCGCTGCGGCTCTTGCAACCTGCAACTTCCCGGAAACTTAGACCCGAAAAAGTCCTTGTCTTTCCCATAAAATCGCGTATGTTGGGAGCGTTCCCGTAGTTGGGCCCCGGAGAGAAATCTCCGGGGCTTTTCTTTTTGTGTTGACTATGTATGCGACAAGTCTTATATGTGGGTTACATCAACTAGGGAGAACATAATGGAAGATCAGCAAGCACTGCCGCCTGTCGTCGTCGATATCATTGCCAAAGTCAGTGGCCTGTCCACGGTGATTGGTGATGTCACCTCGATCCGCGGCGATGGCCGCATGATGGCATGGGCCGGTAAAGAAGATTACTGGTTCTGGCTTGTCGTCGAACACACCGGTCATGGAAGGTGGGCCAAGAACACCTTCCGCGTCCTGATCGACGAGTCGCAAGCGCCAGAAAATCTAACCTATAATGCTGTTGGATACTGTGTGTATCACGACATCAAACACGAGTTTGTGTTTGATAACCATAAGAACCAAATGGCCGGTTTTCTGGCGCTAGATAGGATGGGTCACGATGCGTAAGAAAGAAGAGCTGTTCGATATCGTCCGCAGCATAGAGTATACTGATGCCGTGGCCGCAGTCTCCAGCGCGATCAACGCGCAAACGTCCACCATTGCAGCCAAGGGTGATTATAGCCGTGAGGCCGTCGAAGCAGCAGAGAAGCTGCTTGCGGCGTGGATAAGGGTACAACGCGGATGAGCGACAACGAAGATCTTGAAAAGCAGTTCGACTATGCGGGCAACGAAATGAACGCCCTGCTCGATCAACTGGAAACCGACGGGTTTGATACAGGCGCGGTACTGGGCGGAGCTCTCACAGCTCTCTTGTTCCGGCTCGTGGTTCAAGCACCTAACGGCAGCACCGCCATCGGTATGCTGTCTTCAGCTATGCACCAAGCGGCAACCATCGCTCGTGCATATGATGAAGAAGAGGAGACCAAGCATTGACGAAGCCCAGTGACCACCAAGCCGCCGCCGCGCTGCTGAACCAAGCTATCCACGCCGTCAATGACCTGTGTCTGGAGATTGAAGGCGAAGGCAAGCCCTTCCTCGATCAAGCGATCAGCAAGCTCCACGAAGCGCAGTCCCTGATGCTGAAGGCGCGGTTGCGAGACGAGAACGACTAACAAACAACCAAACACGAGGGGTGCGGCACATTGTCGCATCCCTCATTTTGTCGCATACGGTATAAGATAAGTCGCATATGGGATAGCACCCATAACTCATTGATATATAATGGAATAGTAAGAAGAGCGGTATCGAAAACCGCCAACGCTTTTTCTCAACGTCTATCAACTACGGGAGGTCAGCATGACTGACATCAAAGATTGGGTGCTGCCTAACGGCGGCACCTTCCTCGCCTCAACAGCCGGTATCCACGGCACTTGGGCCAAAGCTACCGATCCGGTGACCGCGGCCCGGAATGCTGCCAAAGCATACGGCTCGTCATATCCACAGTTCGTTCAAGTTTGGTACTGCCCAACTGATCGAACAAACATCACGGGCATGGGGTGCCTATCTTGGCACTCAGAAGACGCTGACCGGGTGATACCCATCGGCTTCTTCAAGTTGACCCGCAGCACGATGACTCCGTCCAACGATGAACGGCTCACGCATGAGACGTTTCAGAAGGATTGGTGCAATCAGCTTCGGATATCACACGAAGCGCACGTGGAGGAACAGAGCCAATAAAACTAGGGCTCCGCTTCGGCGGGGCCCTTTTCCGTTACTGTTACTTATATAAGGAGAAAATTAAAAAAATAAAAAACACAAAAAATATGGTGTAACTGGTGTAAAAAAAGTAACAACACTCTGTAATCGTTACTCACTAAGGATTACAGAAGGATAAAGGTGTTACTTTTTGTGTTACATATTTAAAACCAAATATGTAACAGAGAAAATGACCTTAAAGGGGGGTCGCGGGCTTTTTTAAAAAAAAATATTTTTTGCTCTATATAAGTAACCCCTGTAAAAAGGATGGGAGTTGACCGTTTTAACTGAGGAAACGATGGCGGCAAGAAAGAGAGCATCCAAGCTCACCGGCAAACCCATGGAGACCCGGGGCCGTCCCCCGGTGACAGCACAATCCCCGCTGACTCGAAAGCAGGAGCTCTTTGTCAAAGAGCTGGTCAGCAAGGACGGTCAGATAACTTTGAGAGAAGCGGCGATCAACGCGGGCTACTCTGTCGGCTCTGCCCACACCCGGGCGTATGAGCTGACCAACCCACACATCTCTCCGCATGTGGTGGCAGCGATCCAAGCCTATCGCCGCGAGCTCGATGAGAAATTTGGCGTGACTTACCAACGACATCTGCGTGACCTTCAGCTTATCCGAGACACTGCCTTGCAGAACGGCGCTTACTCTGCTGCTGTTCAAGCGGAGTATCGGCGAGGTCAGGCACAAGGGGACATCTACGTAAGCAAATCTGAGATCCGCCACGGCTCGATTGACAGCATGAGCAAGGATGAGGTCTTGAAAGCCCTTGAGGAGATCAAGAACAGTTATGCCCCGGTCACAATCGATATTACCCCCGAAGAAGAAAATGCCTCCAATCGCGACAAAGCGAGAGGCAGGCTTTTACAAGCAAGTGAAGGAAGCAG
>VMHT01179663.1_pt1 | contig 24853 bp, 22 predicted proteins | sample 4693611 | NCBI WGS metagenome assembly VMHT01 (sample SAMN12280063, study PRJNA550983) | marine metagenome | isolation source: seawater sampled from same location over 5 years 0.02-0.2 micron viral filtrate | place: USA: collected off the coast of southern California halfway between the port... ...
AATTTGAAAAGCCTTGTCTCTAGCACCTACTACACTTGCTAAGTAGACTTTTTGTGTCCAACCACCAGCCCAATTAGGTGCTGCATTTCCTGCTGAATTTTCACAATAATAACGGTATGTGCCATCCTGAAGATCTGTTTTGCTTACTACTCGGAAATAGCCAAGACTTGAATTAACCCAGTATTCTCCGTATAAGTGTTGGCCAATTGGTAAACCACCATTAGCGTAATCGTAGCTAGCTATAAATTGACCAGTAGGATAGATAGAATTAAAGAAACTAACAACTTGAGTATTAGAAGATGCAACTGAACCAGCAACTTCTTGATCATCACCAAATATCAATACTTCATTAGCATTATGATCGACTCTTGCTTTTATGTAAGCAGAATCGATAAGAGCAATTGTTGTGGCTGAATCTACTCCACCTCCACCGCCTCCACTGCTAGAAGAGTCGCGAAGCTGAACATAAGCACTATCAATTAAATTAATAATTTGTGCAGAATCTAAACCAGCTGCAGCATTAATAACAATATCACCAACCATTCCACCATGTACGGTACATTGATAAACCAATGATGTTGGCGCATTCATAGGTACTGTAAATTCTACTGTACCTGAACCACCATTATTTGTTACACCATCACTATAAGCTGTACCACCATTTGATAATCTGATTTCAAGTGGATGACTACCAGGAATATTGGTAAACTTATATGTTTTGCCACGTGTTAAATATAATGTTGGATCATTTGCAGTTGAAGGGAAACCATCACCAGCAAATACATAGTCTGAGCCGTTACCGCTAAGAGAGAATATTGTTTCTGCAGGTCGACGTGCTTCAATATATGCAGAATCGATATAAGTCGTATAATTGCCTTCATGTAGAACAAGATTTGAATCTACTGAAATACCATGCTTTACTTGCAATCTTACGTTATTATCGCCTGATAGCATGCTATATGGATATAGTTGGCCAACTGCGCCTGGTAGATTAGAATAACCAATTAGCGTATGACCTGATCCATAAACTGCAAATGTTGTATTGCTATCATCATGGAATTTATCATCAAACTCAGGACCTAATTCTGTAGAGTTTGCATGGCCACGAACTTCAAGGGCTATATCACTTCGAGATTCAGCATCAGTTGAAATAAGTACTGTAGCAGGAGAACTATACTCGTCTTGTCTACGAGAGAATCTCGCAACCCAATCTGTTCGGCCTCTACGATTATCATATACATACAGACCATTAAATGTGCCAGAATCACTCTGAATAGTGGCACCGGTAAATTGTACTTGTTCACCTTTAACTGGTTTATTAAATACAATCGCATCGCTGTCAGGCAGATATGTCATTGTAGCATCAGATTCACCAAAGGTAATGCTGTTTGCTGCCACAGTAATTCCAGCAAACGTGACGCTATCTGTAGTGCGTAAATCTTGATTTGTTCTTACTCGAGATCTTACATAAGCAGAATCAATAACTGCCTTTACACCGGTCGAATCTTGAAATCTATCACGCAATTGAATATATGCAGAATCAACAAGATTTAGAATAAGATCAGAGTCTAAAGTTTCTGATACAATGATGCCTACAATATCTGATGAATCAAGTACATTCGGCTTATTGGTTAATACGTTATAGTTTAAACCTTTAGCGTGTAGTTGTACATATGCACTATCAACTAAACCTTCTACTAGAACTGAATCAATAAGATTTGGCTTATTAGAAAGAACATTATAATCTAAGTTTTTAGCTCTTAATTGAACATATGCGCTATCAACATTATTGATAAAAACATTTGTTGAATTGTCAATAATATTTTCAATATGTGATGAATCAATTGTTACTCGAATGTAAGTTGAATCAATAAGTTGTGTTACTAATGCAGAGTCAATTAATGCAGGCTTATTGCTTAGTACATCATAATTTAAGCCTTTGGCCTTTAATTGTACGTGCGCGCTATCAATTAGGTGTAGCGCATCTCCTGAATCTAAGAATGTCAGATCAGCAATTGTTGCTATAAATGATGAATCAACTCTTGCTTGTACATAAGCAGAATCAACTAAAACTCGTGTATCACTATCATGACGAGCTGTCGTATAATATAAATTAGTATTACCTTCTGCAAGATTATCAGTAGATTTTCCGGCAAACCTAGTATCAAAATCACTATCAACTCTTGTTTTAGTATAATATAAATTTGTGCCTTCGGGCAAATCAGTTGTACTTGCATTGCGAAGATCAGAATCAAAGTTTACATCTGTATAAACATTTTCAACATCTATACTAAATACACCAGTCGAAGAGTCATATGACAAATCGCCTTGTGCAGCAAACTGATTACGCACTTCTTGAGTAGAAATACCAGTATATGAAAACTTGCCTGTAGCAGAATCATATGTTAGATTACCAAATCCACTAATTTTATTTGCAGTAAGTGCACTACGAGCATCGCTATCTGCTCTTGCAGTAGTATAGTAAAGGTTATCACCTTCAGTTAGATTATTAGTAGTTTTTGTAGTGATACGATCATCAAAATCAGAGTCAGCTCGAGCAGTTGTATAATATAGATTTGTACCTTCTGCAACATCAGTAGTAGTTTTAGTACCTAATGCAGAATCAAAGTCTGAATCAAAATTAGTGTAATTACCAGTAATATTAGTGGTATTAATAGTTGTAGCTGTAATATTAGTTGTATTAACAGTAGTGGCATCAATTACATTCGTAACTTCGAGATTAGGCGTTTGCGTTTTTTTGTTGAACTGCCATTCGTCTTCGGCTGCATTATACAATATAGTGGCATTTGCGCCGTTAACTGTAATACCAGCTCCATCAGCTTCAGCAGCATTTATTGCGCTATCAGCTAGAACAATATTTTTATCATTTATGCTTACAGTTGTAGAGTTGACAATTGTTTGTGTACCATCAACTTGAAGATCGCCACGAATAATTACTCGACCAGTATCACTATCATGCGCGGCTGGATCAATGTACATTGTAGCTGGACCATATAGGTTACCACTTAATGTTACATTGCTATTAAATACTGCATCACCACCAACAGTAAGATTTGAATCAATTGTCAAATCGGCTGTTAGTCGTGTATCAGAATCGCTACGTAAGAATTGTGTAGAGTTTAGACCATCAAGAGTATCGGCATCAACGTTCAGGTTGTCGACAAAGGTCTGGTTTACATAGTTATCAATGATGTTTTGAACATCAACCATGTCCAAAATAAGTGGCTTGTTATATAGATTGTGATAATTTCTATAATAATCACCGCTATCGCCGCCTAGTGTTAAAGCGTCATATGATTGTCTTAGTTGCACATATGCTGAGTCAATAATAGCTATTACTTCTGCAGAATCAAGTTGATTCTCTGCAGTTTGATTTACCGCATCAATAAGAGATTGCGTTCGGCCTGAATCTATAAATGCCGTAACAGTATTTGAGGAATTTTTATAATATATTTTGCCATCTGCGAAATTGATGGCCAGTTCACCGTATTCGAGATCTCCTGATTGCGGGACTCTGCCAATTATGGATGAACGTTTTAATAGGACCTTTGGTGTAGTCATAGTGCTTCCTAATAAGGATGAGTAATCAAGATAAAAACCTTGATTCTATTTATATCAATATGTACCGCAATCTATAGTGTTTATTTCAACCATTCCAGCAGTTACACTAAAGTCAACTGAATCATATCTTGAAACACCAAAGTTAGTAGTTGTTGCTATTTCGGCGCCAATAGCAAGAGTGTTTAGTACATCAGAATAAACTAAGTCAATCGCTTGGCCAGCAACTAAAAGATCATTTACTCGGTCATCTACTCTTTCATTTGTAAAATACTGATTAGAACCTTCAGTTATATTATCAGTAGATTTATCTCCAAGTGCACTATCAAACCGGCCTTGTGTATAATATAGGTTTGTGCCCTCAGGTAGATCTGTTGTAGATGCTGTACCTAAGTCAGAATCAAAATTAACTTTTGTATATGCAACTTCAACATCAATACTAAATACACCGGTTGATTCATTATAGTTCAAATCACCTTCAGCTGAAAACTGAGGACGAATATTTACAGCTAATTCTGCTGGACTAGGACCTATGTAAGTAATAACACCAGTATTGTTATTATAATCAAGTGAACCTGGACCACCACCGTCTACAACACTAATTGAATGTCGTGCATCGCTATCAGCCCGAGGTGTAGTATAATATAGGTTTGTCGAGCCTTCGGCTAGATCGTCAGTTGTTTTTAGTAAAAGTTTAGAATCAAAATCTGAATCTACTCGGGTTTTTGTATAGTAAAGATTCGATGTTCCTTCACCAATCGAATCAGTTGTAGTAATTTGTAATCTATCTCTAAAATCAGAATCAAAATTATTAGCCGTATAAATTTGTTCTACATCAAGACTAAATGTTCCAGTTGATTCATTATAGGTAATATCTCCACCAGCCGAGAATTGTGCTCTTATTTCAGGTGTTGAAACTCCAGTAAATGTAAATTTACCTGTCGCTGAATCGTATGATAGAGTACCAAAGCCCGCTGGATTTGCAACCGAAAGCGCGCTTCGTGCATCGCTATCTGCTCTAGCAGTTGTATAATATAAATTTGAACCTTCGGCTAAAGACGATGTAGTTTTTTCGTTAAGAGCTGAATCAAATCTAGCTTGTGTATAATATAGATTAGTATTACCTTCAGGTAAACCATCGGTTGTAGAATTAAGAAGGTCAGAATCAAATCCAAGATATTTACCAGTTAATGTACTAGATGTAAAGTCACCAATAACATCTAAATTTGGAGCTGATACGTCTTTATTGAATACCCATTGATCTGTAGATGCATCATAAATGATTGTAGCATTAGCACCGTCAAGTGTAATACCACCACCATCGGCTTGTGCTGAGTCAGCTGCACCGTCAGCTAATACAATATTTTTATCATTAATAGTTAATTCAGTTGAGTTAATGGTAGTTGTTGTACCTTCAACCTGTAGATTTCCTTGAACTACTAATGTGCCACTTGATCCGTCAGGTGTAGGGTCGATAACTAAATTACCAACTAAACTCTTAATTGTATTACCATCAATTTTAACATTATCAATAGTAATACTTGTAAGGCCATCTACACTATCATTGAGCTTAACTGTTACATCAAGATTTCCTGCATTAGGCACTTCCATAAATGTGGTAATATTTTTACCGCCAATAAGATGTAATTCGTCATTCGCATCAAATACATTCCACTGACTTTGCCTATTGTCAGCACGTACATTAGTTACCGCGTCTCCAAAAAATCTTTTGTTAACCGCATCCATAGGATTGACTGGATCAGCAACATTTATGATTCGATTACTATCGACATCGATATGACCTGCGCCATTTGTTATAAGAGTAACATTACCAAATCCATCAATTGTAATGCCGCTATTATCATTCTCTATGGTGTTGCCATCAAGAATTAGATTATCGACTTGTAAAAAATCTATTTTATTTGCGCTGTCGGTAATAAGAACAGAATTAGCTACGACATGACCACGATCATGATCCATCATGTCTGTATAGTATTTGCCACCAATCTCATGAATGGCAGTAGCAAAATCGCTATCACCTTCTACAAGAGATACCCCTATAAAGAGTCTACCGCCTCCATCCGAATTAGCCCCGGCGTATGAATAACCAAGCTCTCCTACCATCAAGGTATTATCAGATACCGCAATATTAGGAGTTGTAGCAGAGGTCTTTATAAGTATTCTGTTATTGTGACCAGTAGTCTGCATTAAAATGTACCCCCTCTAATTATTAGCTTTCGAGGGTCTTTTCTTATATAAAACTTTTCTGTTATGAGATCAAACTCAATAATATCACCATCGTCTTTTCCTGTACAAACCACATCAATAAGATCACATAATTCTTGAGCTGATGTACCCGTGACACGGCGAATCGGAGAACCAACTATCACCTTTTTGACAATAGTTTGTCCTACGTCTTCGTTGACCGTAATTCTAGATACGAAGGTTTGTTGAGCCATAAGTGATCCTTACGTGGTTACAGAAGGTGTAAGGTCTATTTTGCCTTCTAATATTCTTTCGATAATGTTATTAGCATTACTATCTACATACGAAATCTCGACATCATACACATATTTTCCAGATTCCATATTATCAGTCTGAGTATTAGTCAGCGATATGGTAACAATACCATCGGTCGGTGGGGATTGGATTGCAAAGTCAAAGTAATGTGTGTCAGAACTATCACTATTATAACTTCGCTTCATAGTGGCAGCGCCTGAGTAATTAGTTAAATTTTTCTTATTTCCTGATGCATCTTGCAGATGAAGCTCAACTGCGATGTCCGAACCTTGATCAAATGTAAAGTACTCGTATTGTGCCATTGTTCACTCGTGCAAATGTTTCTGTTCTATTTATAAATAAAACTGTTTACGTTATTACTCTATTTATACATGTACAATCAGCTCAAAATATGGTATAATAAGTAGTATTAAGTTAAAGGGGATAGAGGACCCATATGGATAAAACGATCGATATAGCTCTTGGCACAGCATGGGTGTTTGACTATGATAATCCGCAATTCGAAAAGATACGAGAGCTTTGCTTACTAGAAGACAATTGGTTAAGAAATAATTACACGAAACAAAATCTTAAGATTTCTGATCACAAGTTTTACATAGTCATATTCGACCATAGCGGTAATCCAATGGGGATGGCCGGAGGGAAAGAATACAACCCTGAAGTTATGAGGTATCTAAATAGGTGGTACATGTTTCCTAATAAAAGAGTTAACTTTCTCAAAGCCACACTGATGTCAAAAGATATAATTTCTTCATTTAGTGATATATTTAAATTCATTCATAAAACGTTCGACCACAAACTTTTTTTTATTAGTATGCAACAACGACAGAATAAAGCCAGACAACAATTATGGTGGAAAGTAGTAACTAAAACAATTAACACTACGCAGTCTAGTAAATGGAAAAATTATGATAAAGGCTTAGTTCAAGTCGCTGATTGTGAAGAAACAAGTTGTTATCAAAATGTGGTTTATTATACTAGAGGAAATTATAAATTCGAAGATTGGAATCCAAAAGTCATGTCGTATGACGAACACGCATTAAGGATGGATTATGAAGCCCGTTTACAACGTAGATTATGATTTTGATAATGAATTACTCTTATCAGAATTATTGAATCAAAAACAAATCAGTTATTCTGATCCTAAACATGGTACTGCAGATAATTGGAAGATTGCAAATGAAAAACTAGATATAGCAAAAGCTGAAATGGAACACTTCTGCAATGTGTATTCTCTACCACTTGGTAAACCACGATATTATATTTTAAAAAAAAATAGTGTACTATTACCTCACATTGATTATAATACAACCTGCTCTATTAATCATGTATTAAGTGATGATGCTGCTCCTGTATCATTTCCAGGAATAGGTGACTTTAAATATAAAACCGCAGTACTAAACACTACAATTAAACACGGTGTTATGAACCTTGGGAAAAAAGATAGATACTTATTCAAAATATCTTTCTTTGATATTAGTTATGAGGAAGTATGTGAATGCTTGAAAAACTAGAACAACGATATGATTCTAAGAAGCTTTTACAGTGCTTATTAGAATCAAAATTAGAGGCACAACAAATCCATACCAGTTCTCCAGACGGAGAAACATACGAATTGTCATCCGGTGATTTATTTAAACAAAATTTAAATCAAGACGATTTTGTCAAAGTTAATCGATTATTTAAAAACACATACGTTGAAGAGGTATATAATGACCTTGATAATTTATATGGCATCTGTCGTGGAAGATTTATGTGGTTAGGAAATGAATTTAGAGGTTACTCATACCACTACGATCTTACAGATAGGATTCATATTCCTATACAAACCAATGAAGATGCAATTTTCTTAGTTGAAGATAATGTCCTTCGCATGACAGATGTTGGTTGCACTTATAGATTAAAAACTACTCTAAAACATACTGCAATAAATTTAGGTAAAGAACCGAGATTACACTTTACGGTGTGTCTTCGTGGTGCAGCTGACTTAACAAATTTTTATAAAAGGATGGTTCAATGAAAGACGCATTAGAAATTTTATTTTCTACTCACCCTCATCTAAGAGGTCAACCAGAAGATAAGCTCATGGCATTTATCTTTAAATATATTTCTCAACCAGCAATTGAAGCAGCAGAGTATAATGAATTACATACTGCACCAATAGTAGAAACAGACATTGATATTGATATAGATAATTTCTTACAAGAAATAGAAACTTATAAAAATAATTTTAGTCAATGGGGCAATACACATAAACATTTTCCGCGATACGGAATTCCTTTAGTTAATCTTACCGGTAAATTAGATGAAGAAAACGATCCATCAAGAATGCCTTTAGATGAACATTTTATGATTCATCAAGATAAGAATAGTATGACTTTAGATCATGAAATTGATGTAAAAACTGAATTATGTAGCCTACCATCTTTAAAACCATTAATTGAAGTTTTTGATGAGCACCTTTGTCGCAGTGCTATATTGCGTTGGGATGCAATGGGCCATTTTAAAGAACATGTCGATGTAGTTAAGCCAGCTCCAAATTTGAGATTATGGGGTACAACATCAACAAAAATGCAATTAAAAATGGATGGAAAAGTTATAAATACTATCAAACCTGGTAAAATTTATATTTTTGATTCTTCGCTAAAACACGAAGCACATGCAATTGATAACAACATATATCAATTCTTTATAGGATTAAAAATTTCAGCGTACGACACTATGATGTCTAGGAGAATTTAATGCTTATCGTAACGGGGTTACAAGGCGTAGGTCAAAAAACCTTCATAGAAAGAACAAAAGAGCATAATATTCCTGCAGTGAATCTGCTTGATTTTGGCCAACAAGACACAAGCCCTGAAAAATCATATGAATCTATCCTCGGCCCTTCTCGAACTAGGGTAGAATTATTAGGGGTTGAACACACGCATAATTTATTAAATTTCTTATTTAGTAAAAGATATAAAGAAATCATGGATCCTACATCACAGTTAGCTTATCAAGAAAGCTATGGTGTTCCTATGTTTAAAGTTTTTAATTCTCCATGTGTTAGTCTTACAACAATGCTCTTAGAAACATATCCCGAACATGACAACACTTATGTTCTTATTACAGCTCCTCGTGAAACACAAATTGAAAGATTAGTAGCACAATATGCTGAATCAGATCCTAGAATTGCCGGCAAAAGTAATTACATGTATATGGTTAGACCTGAAATTGAAAAAGAATTAGATGCTAGAGAACACTTTGTTGATCAACTAAGAGATAGAGTAGATTACCATATACATAATGATGGCAATATAAATCAATATTATGCAGCAATTGATCAGGTATTAAATGAAGAAAATTTACTCAGTTAATTACCACCCTTCACACGCGCCTTATCACGACACAATTATTATGCGAGAACTGTGGGATCTTAACGTTTCTGCAGGACAATTATCTGCGTCACTTATTAAAGCTCAAAAGTTAAATGAAATTTCTAAAATCAGTGTTTGGTCTATACGTATAATTGTAGATTCAAAAAAACTTGGTAAATTCAAAGATAAAGATAAAGAAACAAATTTAGAAAGATTAATATATTTAATTAATAGTTTTACTAAATCAGATTTCGTTGTTGATTATACAATCTTTGAAGTAGATAATATCCCATTTTCTGATATAGAAACATGGACATCTATTTGGCCATTTAAAAAACAATGGAAAGGTGATAAAGACTATATTGCGGTATACAAAGCAGAGTCTACAGGGTTCGATCAATATACTGCTCAAGTAAGAGGTATTAAACTTGATGGTATTAACGAGCATAATATTAGAGAATTTAGTTATAGCGATAAATGGGAAGATATAGTTAATTGTATGATACACGCTAAGTTTGTAGTTACCGAAAGAACTACGCTTATGTGTTTAGCAATATTAACAGGTACACCGATATTACTTGTTTCGAAACCAAAATTAGAAATGTTTTTAGGAAACGAAATGAGGCCAGTACTATTAGGTAATGGAAATTTAGGATTGACATATAACGTTAGTCACTATGAAAATAATAAGATAGTACAAAAATATTTTACTGGCGTAACAAACATTGACACAGGTGATTTGAGAGATGAAATGCATAATCGGATGGGATGATGATCTTGTAGATCAATATCTTGTATGTGAATCAACAGTCTCAGTTGAATCTATACCAACACAAAATATGTTTTTAAGAAAGGGTTCTACAGCCTTTACTATGTCACGATTCATGGTTCCATACATGATGAAATACGACGGCTGGCATGTATTTTGTGACTCAGACTTTTATTTTACAGATGATTTAAGAAAACTATTACATTATGCAGATTCAAAATATGCGGTGTGTGTAGCAAAGCATCCTAACTATAGACCAAAATCTAAACTTAAAATGGTTGGCCAAGAGCAAACTACGTATAAAAGAAAGAACTGGTCATCATTGATGCTATGGAATTGTTCTCATCCTGCAAATAAAGTTCTAACACCATTTTCTTTAAGTACCGAAGATCCACTATTTTTTCACCAGTTCCGTTGGTTAGATGATAAACATATCGGCGATTTGCCTTTAGAATGGAATACACTCGAGGGTTATTACGATTTTAATAATCCTAAAGGTATTCATTTTACAGATGGAGTTCCACTACACGATAAATATAGCAATACTAAACACTCAGATTTATGGTTAGACAGATATGAATTTTTATTGCGTGAAGGTAGGCACTCGGTATACTGATGAATTTGTAGTTAAGTTAGAGAGCATGATCTCTCAATGTTATGACAGACATTACAAATTATATTGTATTACCGATGATGCATCTACATTGCCCTCGTATATACGTACTATTAAAATGCCCGACTATGGATTAGAAAAATGGTGGGCAAAAATGGTTTTATTTGATGAAAGTTTTATAGAATCAGGTATATTTTTTGATTTAGATATTCTTGTTAAAGGTGATATAAACAACTTTTACAATCCAGGTAAACACATGAAATTTATACACACAGATTGGGTAGATTTAAGTCAGTTAAAAAAAGATACAATTGGTAATACTCAACGTTATTGTTCTATCAATTCTTCGGTACTGATGTGGAATAAAGATACACAAAGACACCATATATGGGAATATTTTATAAACAATAAAGAAAAAATCACTAGCATTTTTACTGGTATTGATTCGTTCATAGAACATAGATTTCCAAAAGATTTCTTACTCTATGATAAACCATTAGATCAAATTCATATATTCTTAGAAAAGAAGCAAGATGAATTAAGAGAAGAAAAATGGATACAAAAAATCTGGGCTTAAGGCCAGCTTGGGATGAAGATCAATATCATCACGATTATAAGATTGATTTATCGACAAATGTATGTTTTGATGCAGCAAATCCTATATGGGAATTTGACTTAAATAGTTATGTTGATGCCAGTAGATGTTATAGTATATTAGCAGATTATCATTCAGTAAATACTCGCCAACTTGCAATTGGTTTAGGTTTAAGTGAATTAATAATGCGTATCGGATTAGTTATCAAAGAACGCGGCTTATCTATGACATCGCATCATAATTCATGGCAACCAATCCATATGGTACAAAGATTATTCAACATACCACATGGTGATGATGTTTGCTATGTAAGTAACCCGCATGGCACTAATGGTACAAGGTTAGAATCATACGATAAACTATTAGATAAACACAAATTAGTTATCGTTGATGAAGCCTATGGTGATTTTTGTGATATGCCTGATAGAAAACTTGGTTCAAGTAAATTGCTTATATTAAAAACGCTAAGTAAATCTATTGCACTACCTGGAGCTCGATTCGGCTGGGTTATTGGCCACGAACCTATTATAAATGAATTACAAAACCTGAGGCCTGCACAAGTATGCATAGGTGGTATGACTCGTAACTTAGTTTCTATACTCGATGAAATACCACATCATGTAAAAAGAATGAATCAAACTAAAGCATATATAGAAAAGAATTATAATTGTATAGAGTCACACTCTAATTACGTGTTGATAAAAGATTATGAAAAGTTTATTCGACATTATCATCTAAAACAGTTTGATGATCATGCGCGGATGTCATTGATAAATCGTAGTATGGTAACAAAAAGTGCACTTGACAAAGAACACGCTTTCTTCAGTAGAACTTAATCTCATTGATATATGCAATCGTACCTGCAGTTTTTGTCCTCGCGGAGTAGGTTTCGAAAATACAAAAAATCAAATGAGTCATAAAACAATTGACTCTATTTCATCAGCGCTCAGAGAAATTAATTACACAGGAACCATAACCTTAGCTGGTTTTGGAGAACCTTTATTACATAAAAAGATAGTTAATTATGTACAAACTCTTAAAAATAGTGTACAATTTAAACAAATAAAACTTATAACCAATGGTGATTATTTAACACCTAAGTCAAGCCGCGATCTTATTAACGCTGGTATTAATTGCATAAAGGTATCAATGTATGATGCAGATATGACAAAACACTATGAGTCTTTTTTACAACAATACGATATAGAAAGAATCTATAAACATTATTATGATGGATTGCCTACAGAAGTTGAAGTTAATAGAAATGAGTTATGGAAAAAACCAAAATCATTAAAAATTAACAAAGCATGTTTTTTACCGTTTTACAAAATGTTTATAAATTGGGATGGTAATGTCGGGTTATGTAGTAATGATTGGAATGTATCAAAGGTTATGGGTAATGTAAATAGAGAACCTATACATAAAATTTGGGAATCTAGTTATATGAACTCATATCGAAATATGCTAGCGAAAAATCGTAGAGATATGAGCCCGTGTCTAAGTTGTAATGTAAATGGCCAAGTATTAGGAAGAGAAAGTTTTGAGTACTACACGAACAATGCATAAATTTCCTATTCCGTTTTGGAAATTTTCAAATGCAATGCTACATGTAAATCATTATTATCCACACAGGATAAAAGACTTTGCAAAATCATTTTCTGAAAATCAAGTAATGGCTAAATCATGGTTAGTAGAACAATTATCTATGTCTCCAGCTGCATCTATTAAAAATAAAAAGATTGTAATTTTAGGATCATGGTATGGCACAGTTTTAGTACCGTTATTAAAATATTATTTAACTGATATATCAAATATACATCTCATTGACTATGATATCGAAGCTATGAAAATAGCAAAATGGATGAATAATGATATTACGACTGAAGTAAAAGATATTAGTTTTGATATAAGAGATGTGAAAGCAGATATTATAATCAATACTTCATGCGAACATATGTGGCATATGAAAGATATAAACTTTGAAGGTTTATGTGCATTTCAATCAAACGATTTTACTCAAGAAGATGCACATGTAAATTGCGTACATAGCTTAGAAGAATTTAAAGAACAAACTGCTATTACTGATGTGTATTATCAGGGTGAAAAACCATTTGATGATTACAATGACTGTAAAAGATTTATGATTATAGGTCGACAATGATTCATGTTTTATGTAGTAAGTGGGGAGATAAGTACGGACCTGAATATGTTAATAGATTAAAGGTTATGGTTAAACGGCACTTACCGACAAAACATAAGTTTTATTGTCAGACTGAAAATACTCATGGTCTTGATAGCGATATTGAAGTTTTACCTTTTTTAACCGACCTACCAGAATCTACTCCTCAAGAAATGTTTGCATCTAATAATTGGAGAAATGGTCTACCAAGATTATGGGATAGGCCAAAACTTAATTACTTTAAACCTAACGGTTGGGGATTACAAGGAACGAGAATTGCATTAGATCTAGATATGATCATACATAATGATATGACTCCTCTACTTGATTTATTCGATAAGCCTTTAACAGGAAGATCATGGTGGCATAATAGAGAATATGAAAAACGACCTGATTGGAAACATAGAAGAGGAGCGCATAATAATGGCGGATTCTATATGTGGGAAGATAAGCAATTAGCCCTTATATGGATTGACGCGCTAATATATGCTGAACGTATATACCATTTATTTACTGGTGGTACAGACAATTTTATTAGTCAAAGGCATTTAGATTTGTTTGACTTCGTACCATCTTCAATGTATTATAGTTTTAATAGAGGATGTGAATGGCCTGATGACTTAACGAAACATAGAATTAGAGAAGATAAAATTATGTGTGTATTTAATACTGATCAGTACGACGCAACTAATTTTGAATTACATGATGCAGCAAAGCTATTTGAGCAGGTAAAAAAACTATGGGTTTAGATGTGTACACGTGTCGCATTGGTGATAAGTATGGATTTGATTATGAAATAAATCTTATTGAAAAGATCGATAGACTACACGTATTACATACAGAAAATAACGGATTAAAACTTCAATGGAATAAACTTAATTTTTTTAAAGTAGATTCTGACGAGCCAATTGTAGTATTAGATATTGATATTGATCTGATCAATAATTTTGAAGAACTACTATACTATCCTATAAAGAGAGGAGAGTTTTTAAGTATCAAATCATGGTGGGAAGATTATAATGATTGTGAATTAAACGGAGGATTTTATAAATTTTATCCTTCTGATACAAAATATATTTACGATGAATTTATATCAAATCAAGAAAAATATGAGACACATTGGATAAAGACCGGAGTAAAACCTGGACCAGTAAATGGTGAAGAGAATTATGTTGAATATATGGTAAAGAAAAGATTAGATCTTAAATTCGTTCCAGACACTTGGACAGGCAGATGGGTTGATAAACCAACTAAAGATTGGTTAACACAAATAAATCGTAAATATCCTGGAAAATATTTTTATCTAGACGGTTTTAATCCAGAAGTTAAGTTACTGCATTATACCATGTAAGATATTGATTGCAGTCATTGGATCTGCTGCTTCACGCAAGCTCTCTCTTTCTGCATCAGTTGCATTCTCAACAGCTTCGAGCTCAAACATTTCAAGTTTTAGATTAAAAAGCTTTTCAACTTGGTCCATATTAGTTTCATCATATTGAAATAACATAGTGGCGATTTCTGATATGATCCTAGCATTATCTTCTGGACCAGTAGCCCTGATATAACTTACAGCTCCTTCGTCTATCAATCTTTTCTGATAGTTTTCAATATCTTCTTGTTGTCTAGCATAAAAATCTACGGACCATTCTTCAATTTGATCTACAGAAGTAGTCAACATTAACTGTTGAAAGAGATGATCTTCAGGATCTGTTCGAACCGTCAATGTGTGGTTTTGTCCGTCTTCTCCTAAACAAATTACTTGCATAAGTGCACGGTCATCATCCATAAATATCGCATGTTGTAAATTTGCTTCTGTAATTTGAATACTCATAATATTCGAACTCCTAAATAGTGTGTTTTGACTTGAGCTACGGTGCCTCCAGTTGGTACGATTTGAGATCTATAATTATCACCTGAAATCTGTGGAGGCTGTTGATTTCTCCTGGTTTGAGTAGCATTAGTATATCGTGTGTCAACTATTGTAGTACCAACTTGTGTACCTTTGTTCCATTTAAATTCTATCATTTGGCCTGGTTCTGTCGTTGCTTGATGTGTCATAGCGCTATTTACCATTGTTTCAAAATCAGTTTTCTTCATAGATCTAAGATGAACTCCAAGAGGTGTACGACTACTATCTGTATGAGTTAACGGTTGATTATAGCGATTACCTACGCCGTTATTTAATGGATGCGGTAGTAAATTTGTTACTCCGCCAAATGAATCAATAGCATCAACATAATAATGCCAATCATTTTCTGGTGTTTTACCACCTAATTGACTACCAGTAACAATAAAATTATCTGAAATTACATATCCACTACCAGGAGCTCTAATAGAATGTACGTAAGTACTACCTGGTCTTTTTTCTAAATCAACTTTAAAACCGGTGCCTAAAACTGGCCTATTATATGCTGAATCTCTATAAGCAACATCGATAAACACTTGACCTGTTCTATTACTTTTTAATTTCCACAAGTACCAGTTTTGCACAGTTATACTTTGTCTTTTAGTTTCTGGCAAATTGCCTGAATTATACGCCGATATATTTGCAATAAGATCTGTGTAAACTGGAGTATTAGAAACTTTAGTATATCTACCACTAACAACGCCAGCGCTTTCTCCAATAACATATAGTGGATCACTATTAGCTGCACCAAGTTCTTGAATTACAGGATTAGCAAATGTGTCTATAAAATCTGAATCAGTGAATGGTTCAAAATTACCACTATCATTATAAAATACAGGCCAATTAGTACCTAAATTACCCTTAAGTGTAGTAAGATTGAAATTTCCATTAGCTCCAAACGGAGGTGCAGCTTTCGTTTGGTTAACACGAGAATAGTTAATAGTTTCTACGCTAATACCACCAGGACTATTTCTACTTACAGATTTACTGTTATTAGTGGCTGCACCAGCAATAACTTGTGATTGACTAATATTACCTAAGCTGCCGCCACTGTTAACTACTGTTAATTGTACTGGTGGATTGTTCAGATAGAATCTTTTTGCTTCAGCATGCACATCAGCTAATTCAATATCACTCATTTCTTTGATATTGCCACTATCAGTATAATATAAAGGTCTTCGTAATGTCATAATCTATTTACCTGGTGAATATATTGTCTTTAATGTTTGTCCTTGAGAATCTAGAATAAGAGTCGTTACTAAGTTCTGGAAATGTCTAGATCTTACAGCGCTATCATGGATCTCTGCACTATCTATAGCACCATAAGGTAGCACTACAGAATTGTTAGAATCTGTGCCAAATACTACTAATCGCTCAACTCTGAGTTCGCCGTTAATTGTTGCGCTATCTGCAGTAAGATAAGTAATGTCTGCGCTGTTCGCTTGTAAATAGCCAAAGTAACCACTATCTACTTGTAAGTAACCAATAATAGCGCTATCGACCCGAATTAAACCGAAATCACCTGAATCCAGTTTCATATATGCCATATTCACACTATCTTGCATCTGCGAGAGAGATGAATCAAGGTAGTTCAAAACTGTAACTACATTAGAGTCAACGGCTGGAACAATTTGTCTAATTGCTGGATTTAGATCATCAAGATCACCTACAAAGCCGCTTAGTGCATTTGTCTTTTGAACCCATGTTCCTATAGGATTAGTTAAGCTGACTTGTATAAAACGTGCCATTATAGTTTCTCTATCAGTTTAGTTAACATTTCTTTCATTTCTTTGACTTCGCCTTTAAGTTCGTCAAATTCTTGATTTTTCTTTTGCCTTAAAGCTTTTGCTTCTCTTGCTTTATCGAGAGTAGATTTATCTGTATTTAGTATAGCACCTGTATTTAAGTCTCTAACTAAAGTTTGTGATCCTTCTACCTTTGCAAACTTTCTCATTATACAGCCATCGCGATGATTCGTAAATCTCTAAATATCGGTGGTTTTGCCGAGCTTAATGATTTCATTACAATCTTAATTGTAAATCGAGTAAATGATGCTGATAGACCATTTTGTCCACCGACTAAATATCTATAATCCCTAAACACATTAGGATTCTCATCAGATGGCAAACTTTCTTCTTTCGCAATTTCTGTCCACGCAATGTCGTTGAAGTTTTCTCCATCGTTAGCAACTTTATAGTAGAGATCAAAATCTGCAACTGATGGACGATGTGCACCGATAAGAATTTTCAAACCGATAGCAGCTTCTTCAAGAGTAACTGGTCGCACTACGTGTTTACCAATGTGACTACCAGAAGTAACAGTTGTTTCATCTCCAAAGAAGATCGGTGTATTATGTGGCGGTGCACTAACTGGTGCATTTGCCGAATCTTGCTGATCAATATGGTTATGAATTAAGAACATTGAAGCTCTTTGCATATCAAGCATTGGGCACACATCTGGATTTGCTGTTGATAATCCTACAGATAGTGTAGCAGATTTAACTGCTGCTCCTAAATTAGCAATTTCAAGGCCACGATTTCCTATCATTTTTGGAACTGTGAATGCATTGTTTTCTCTTAATTCTAAATCTACATCAACTACATCCTTTAAGAATGGAGTTTCTGTGCCAGCATGAGATTTACCAGAAGTAAATTTACCAGCAAGAGAAATGCCAGTATTCTGAGGCTGTAAAGGCTCAAGGAACGGTACAACTGTTTCGAACATCATGTTACGAGTTGTGATTACATCGTTACCACCAAATGCAAATCTTCCGGCGTTGTTTGATTTACCACCACCAGCAGTGAATGTAAAGTTATCTTCATCAACATCGATGATTGTTCTTGCACCCATCACATCTTCGCCTAAGAGATTCTGTCCATAGTTTGTAGCAGAATCAAGTCCAGTTATAGAAACTTCATCACCAGATGTAAAGCCATGATTCGGTTGATTAATGATAATACGACTACTTGATGAATCAAAAATAACTGGATTAGTTGGCGCAAGCTTAGTAGATATAGGAGCATTTTCTAATACTACAGTTGCACCGGCTGTGTCGAACTGAGCATGGAAAAGTCTGAACATAGCATCTTTTGTTTGTGCTGGTTCCCACGTGGTAGAGTTCTGTGATAAGAACAACGAACCTAATGTAGGCTGCTTAGTAATTTTCTTTTCAGTTGAATTTAAGAAGAACTGCTCTGTCTCAGCGATGTAAATATTATAATTAGTTGATTCAGCCTTTACAACAAATGCGTACTCAGTAAATGGTTGTAAGAATACTGGCTCGTCAAACACAAAGTCTGATGGACTAGTTGCATCGTTAGTAGTAATAATATTTGCTGGATTCATAAATTTAATTGAACCAGGCAACACAGTATCAGATGATGGGTGGCCATTAACCATCGGCCGAATTTCTACTTGAACAGGAACTGTGCTATCTTTTGATGCAAAGAATAACCGCAGTCGAGTTAGATAGATGCCATCTTTCTTATCTACAAAGAATGACTGAGCAACTGGATCGTGAATACGTACTGATGTTTGTCCACGTACAGTAATATGACGAGTTGATAAGATATCGCGTTGACGTGTTTCAATCACGCCGTTCGCTTCAAATGTTTCTTTTGCAATTGACAGTGCATCACGTTCATTTGTACCAGTAATATCCATAAGCTTAAACTCACGTTCACCAGTTCTAAATCTTAGTCCTGTTCGCTGAGATGGAATAAAGAATGAACCTTCTACTACTCCATTAGCATTACTAAATAACGTAGATGGATTTTCAGGGTGTTGAGTGATGTTATTGGTTCTATTACCATATTCTGCTTCTGTAGCCGCAAATCTTTGGAAAGCTTCGGCACGTACCCAGCTATTTACAGGTACACCATCAAATCTCGCCCACATTTGAACATTCGGTGCTAGACCTTCTGCTCTAAAGAAGATCTTTTTAGATCTCATGAATGGTATGATAGCGATATTAACTACACGATCACCAATTACTTGACGGATAGTTTCGTCTTGTACAACTCTATTACGCTGAGTAGTAATACGGTTACCAGCTCGTGTAGTACGAGAATTTGTAACTTGACCTAATCGTAAGTTATTTACGTTATTACCTTGCCATGCCCAATTCCAGTTGTTAAACAAGAAGGCTTGATTAGTGTTAAGTCGTATACCACCATTAATAACTCGTGGTGCAATGTATACTGTCTCTTTCCATTCATCAGATGACGGTGAAAGTGTTAAGTTTCCTTGATGTGTAATGACCGCAAATGGATTAATATTAATTGTTTGTGATACTTCTGGCTGATCGATAAACGTCTGTTCAGTATATTTAATATAAACGTTATCACCTTTTAGAATAGCATTAGTCGAAAGATCTGAATCGTAGATAAGTCTAACATTTTCTTCGTTAAATGTTGGCCGAAGTACACGATCTAGCGGATCAATTGATGATCTAAACTCAGGATTATTAGTAAATGATGATGAGTGGTCACTAAAGTTATCGACCAAGAATCCTGACTTTGAACGATCATTTCCTGCAGAGTCAAATACTGCTAAGTTATTAACATCAACTTCAAGTAAGCTAAGAGCTGTAGCTTCTTCTAATCGATCTACTCTTTCCTCGAGACGCTGAATATCGGACATTGTGAATCCCTTAGATTCAATATTCCGCATCACCATGTCTTCTTCATCTTTTGAGCCTGCATTCATTTCAATTCGATAAAGCTCTAAGGTGTTTTGAGGAGTAGGTGCATACTGAGGAGTAAGCGATGGTGCACCTGTAACAATGCTAAGATTTGCTTCTTGATCAACAACTAGTTTATCAAATCGAGGCATATAATATTCAGCATCAATTGTAATAAGACTTGTATTTACTGGTAATTCATTTACACGGGCTGTACCTGCACTAAATCCTACTCCAGCGTCATCTTTACGAGATCTAAAATCAATTACGTCAGTCAATGGAATTCTAGTAACACCATCGGCTAAGGTATGGGTTGGAATATCTCCGTAATCTAATTGACCTGTGTATGAGTTCGCTGCGAAGTAATGACCAGGTGTAGTATGATCGAAATACTTAAATCGTATAAAGATATTACCAACTGGACTCTTTGCATTTGATTTTAGAATAATCTTACCAACATCATAGAAATTATCTCGTGCTCCGTTATCAGCAAGGAAGTCTGCAAATAAATCAGCACCGTCAGAATCAACTGCACGAATTCTATCAACTGAGTATATGTCTGCTTTACCGAGTGACACAAATGGTGCACCAGTTGCAGGAGTATTTACTGTAGATGTGACAGTTGTTTCGGTTAGTACTTTATTTCTTAAAATACCAGTTTTTTGAACTTGAGCGATAACTTCGATTGCAGTATTTGCTGGCGCGCCAGTAATAGAAGCTGCTTGTGTACCGTTACCAGTAATGCCACTAGGCGAAAATGATCCACCAGCAACTCGAGAAAATACCCATTGATTACTATTTTCAAACGCTTCGTTAGTTCCAAGTCCAGGAAATGTTGCATTACCGTTGGCATCGGCAGTTGCAGTTAATCGCCGTTGAGTTGTTAGTACAACATCAGAAATACTTTTTACACGAGATTGCGGAAAACCAAAGAGCAAATTATTATTTGCAGCATCTTTAATAACTGCAATAGTATTTTCAAGTTCTAGGTTACCAAATGAAGTAGCCGATGTTCCAAGTGATTTAACATCTCTAAAGTTTTCGCCAGCATTCATTTGAATATCCATCAAATAATACCGCCAATTAGTACCATCTTCTTCTACAGATTTTACTCGTGCTTTACCAATAGTAGATCCACCGAATCCGCTATCATCACGCAAATCTTGTTCCTCAAAGTCTTCAATATCGGGTAGACCATTAATCTCATTGATAATAACGTAGTTACCAAATTCAGCTGAGATAGGCTCATTCTGCAAAGTAACTGCAGTTAAAGCTTTATCAACTTTAATAACTGTTGGATCTGATTTATTAGCTCTATATCCATTTACATAAGCTGTGCCAGGAGAAATATTAATATTAAATTCACTACCTGAAGCAGAATCATAATGAATCTTAAACGGCTTCTTAATAAAGTCACCATTAATTTCTTGTGTCTTAATAGCATCAAATTGAGCAATCTTATTATACTCATCTGTACCTGTTACGGTTTCGATCAATAATCCATCACGTATCTTTCCATAGAATACAAATGTGTCTGCAGCGTCTTTTTCTGATTCTGTAGTAAGAGTCAATTGAATGCGATATCTATCAGCACCAGGTGCAGTAAGATTAGGTAATGTACCTTGATTATCATATAGTGCTAAAGTGTCTGAAACTGTGACAATGTCTTGATTAACTACAAATCCAACATTTTCGTCTGGTGCAGAATCATATTTAGAAATCATTACTTCTTGTTCATCTGCTTGCACAAAATGACCTTGAGTAAAGAATGTTCCTGTTTGCATAGATGCTTTGGTGCCGCGACCAATTGCTCTATTAGAAGATGTATTAGTAGCTTGTACAGTAAGTGTTACACCGCTTGATGCACCAACAATATTTTCTGCAGGCGACATACGAATAGCAGCGCCGCTAATTGCCACTGAACTACGATTTGTGTACTGAACATAAATAGTTGCAGGATCACTACCTGTAGCTGGTATAACTTCTAGAATTTTACACGCAACTCCTGAAGTTTGACCTGTAAATGTATCACCGATCATTGATGAAGTATCTGAAGGAAGATTTGTAGTAGCTGCGATCTTAATAAATTCGTACTTGTTATTAACAGTCATACCACCTGGTACAACTGAAGCTCCTTCTCTAAAGATGTTGCGACCGAATCTTTCAATTTCTTTTTGTATAATAGTTTGCATTTGCGTGAGTTCACGCGCTTGCAGTTGTTTACCGCTATTAAATAGGATACGATGATAGTGATCACTATCTTTAAAATCGTCTTTATATGTAGTAGCAAATGAGCTAGTAGTGAACGTATTAGGCATTTCGTATCCTTAGAACTGAATGATAACTTTTACATCTTCTGCTTGTACGTTAGATCGAGCAACAGCAGCTCTATTATCTATGTATAATATATCACCGGTGTTTGGATCAACTTCAGGCGGAATTACTGCAGAATCAATAATACCTTGACCAACACCATTAGTTTCGTTAATTACCTCTCCGTCTTGGAAAGCTGTAAATCCTGTTTCAATAGTTTGATGATAATAAATTTCATCTGAGTCAATATTATCAATGTAAGCTTCAGCAAGTGTGATCTGACCACGGATAATCTTATCTTTAGTAAACGCTTGTACTGTACTTGCAAGGGTCATTTTAGCAAGAGTATTACCAGTAGTACCAGTAAAAATAACACCGTTCTCATCTTTAATATCTTTAATAAGTGTTACTTGTCTAAAATCTTGATCAATAATAAAGTTACTATCAGTGCCTTCAATTCTCGAATGGAACATAATAGCTGCTGACTTTAAATCAACTCGTGCATCAGCGCCAATGCCAGAGTCTGGGCCGAGTATTGCTCTTGCTTTAGCTCCTTGACCGCCACCTCCACTAATTACAACTTCAGCACGGGTATATCCACTACCAAGTTTTTGAGTTGTACCACTATCAATCATTTTAATATATGCTAATGTGCCTGTTGCTGAATCAATTCTTGTTCTAGCAGCTGCACCAGTACCTAATCCACCTGCACCAATAATCTGTACATTAGGATTTGAGGTATAGCCAGAACCAACGTTGGTAATAACTACTGATGTGACTGCGCCAACCAATGCGGTGTCTTGAATTTCTTCTTGTTTTAATTGAATGCCAGTAGATGATGAATCTGTAGGATCTTGCTTTTTAACTGGCAAGAAGTTAGAAGACATAAAGCTATTTGCACGAGATGCACTTACAGTAAATAAGAATTTCCATACATAGCCATCAGCAAGCCTAAACGAATCATTATTTGATCCAGTTGGTTCTACAGTTGATGCTACTGCAACACCAGCGTTATTTCTGCCAGTTTCAAGGCAAATATAAACGTTGTTATTATCATTCATAACATAATATGGTTCAGTTGGGTAACCTGACACTGTATTATCATACTGTGAATAGAGTGTACCATTTGACCAGTTATTACGTGGAACAACTAGAGAAGTAGCTTGCACTTTCTTTACTGATTGCATTTGTGCACGAGCTGCAGCTACTTCACCTGGGGTATTTTGAGGTGTTGGGACTGCATCAGAGCTATCCCAAATTTCTGATCTACCAATACCAATATAGTAGCGTGCAGTTTGATTAGCAAACTGATCAAAAAACTGTCTAGCGAGTAATGTTCTAAGTGCGTCGGTTACAATAGCTGGCATAATTTATTCCTTAACTTTCTACAAATCTTACTATTACGATATGATCTTCGGTATCCAATCCTGTGTCATTATCGAGGTTGACTTTCAATCTATCTCCTGCGGCAAACGCTGTATTGAACGTGCCAGATAATCCTACTGCACCTGAAGATGTTACTTCTACCGAAATGCCTGATTGATATGAGTTGTTTTTATATAATGATGCTGAATGCGTTAAGCTACCACCAGAGAATGCATTTGTTTGTGATGATACTGTGATATGTGTTACTGTACCTGCAACTGGCATTACAATACCTGTCAATATACTAGAGCCATTAGGACCTAAAACACTTGTTGCACTTCCAGCTCCACTTAATACTGCATTGTATCCAAACTGAAGATACTGTGCATTAGTTGCTGCACTAGCTACTGCAGCTCGATCGATTGCATACCAACCATCTGAGTCTGCAAATTCAAATTTGTTTTGATCCGTGTTATAGTGCATTGCACCTTTACGGTATGTTGTACTATAGAATGCGTTTGTGTGATATTGTGTTCTCTCGGTATCAGTGTTATGTGGTAGCATGACCAAACCACCTTCACCGAAGCGAGACATTGTACCACCAGCTGGTGTATTTGTTCTTACAAACCAATCTGCGCTTACATCATCTACTGTTTGTAATGAAAGAGCATTAGCGCTAATCACCAAACCGTTTGGTTGCACAGCATCTGACTTAGTAATATTAGGTGCACCCGCTGCAGAATCAAAGAAGAGCCTTTGTGTTGGATCAAGAACAAGAGCATCATCAATACCTAATGTGCCACCACCAAATCTAAATTCACTGTTTTCAAATTTAAGTTCACCACCACCAAGGAAGATAGTAGTGCCGCTTAGATGCAAGTCTTTCCATTTTTTAGTAGCTGTACCAAGATCGTATGTTTCGTCAGTGGCAGGTACAAAATCTCTGCCAACGGCATCAAAGTTATTGTCTATTA
>VMHT01165138.1_pt1 | contig 24852 bp, 35 predicted proteins | sample 4693611 | NCBI WGS metagenome assembly VMHT01 (sample SAMN12280063, study PRJNA550983) | marine metagenome | isolation source: seawater sampled from same location over 5 years 0.02-0.2 micron viral filtrate | place: USA: collected off the coast of southern California halfway between the port... ...
AACGTGGGGCATTATCCGGATTTCGCCCTAACCCCTTTTTTCTGACATGGTGACCCCTACCCACCCCCGATGCACCCTTACCTCTACTGGGACTCCAGCATTACTCTAGCATTACTAATTTCCACGAATAATCACCTATTTTTTGAGTTCAGACCCCCCACCCCCCTCTATATAGGAACACCCCCCCGGTAGGAGTCCCAACCTCCTTGCATAAAAAATTATTTTTGGTTATAAATCGCGTAATTACTGTAAGTACATGGTTATGGCAAAGCGAAAACCAGAGTGGGAAGCGTTGGGGTTTAGTAGCCCTGAAGCCTACGAAGATGCTAAAGCTGCGTCTGAAGAGATGCTCCAGATCGAATACCTCATGGGGGTTGATGACAAACTACCCGAAGGGTACAAGATGAACGAAGGGCCGGGTAAGGTACTCACTGCACTCGGACTGTATGGCGATCAAACAGACAACCCAGTATTTAGTCGCCCTGCTAACATAAGAAGTTACACCCGCCCTATAGGTAGAACCGGATATAGGACGTTAGGACGTTATGTAATCCCTCACCAAAATTATGACAATGCTATGTCTTTACCACAGTATGAAAAAGCGCTTGATCGTAAATATGGCGGTATTCAGGCCGCTATGCTTGGCGGCCCTACCCGAGAGGATGATGTTTTTGTTGACCAAACAACGCAATACAATAGAGTGGAAGGGTCTCCATACGAAGAGACATTAAAGCACGAACTGCGCCATAGGGGCGTTGCTTCCGAAAGGGTACAAGACTATCTATCGCAGAAAAAAGAAGAAGGTGCACCGTGGTGGAAAGACACCCGTGCACATCGTAGGGATGTGGCTAACTTAAATAGGGTTGGTACCACCCAAGGTGAACACGAAGTATACGAACTTTTGCGGCAATTACAGACAGGAGAAAGGACTCGGGAGAACCTATTTAGTTGGGAAGAGGATATGCTGCGTGGGTTAGAAAACCTAGAAGCAGGGCTTTTAGAAGGTATGTCCGAAGAAGAGCGTATGAGGTTAGGTTTTGTACCCGAAAAGAAAGAACTTGGGTTCATAGATAAGCTAATGCAATTAATGAACTAAGGTTGCAAAAAATTATTTTTCATGTAGATTGATGCCGTTAGATGTGAGCTAGTGCATATTTATGACAGTGACTATTACTCCGGAAGTGGGTATACCGTTGTCGGACAATGTTCCGTACATGGATCTCCGTGTCCGGGCTGAAGCTGCGTGTAATACTGCCGTACTTCTATCGGAGCATGGGTTAGATATCACGCCGAACAAAGAAGATAAGGACGTAGCTGCGGGTATAGCGGCAGAATACGCTGAAAACCCTGCAAGCACCTCTAAAAAAGTGTCTGTAGCACGGACAGCTAAGATGACCCCCGCGTCATTAATCCTGACAAACAACATCCTGCAAGAGTTTGGGCAATCTGTTGCCGAAAGTGCCACCCAGATACGACACCTAGTCACCAACAAGCTACTACTTGAGTCAGAGAACCCAGACCCACGGGTAAGAATCCGTGCATTGGAGCTGTTAGGCAAGATATCTGACGTTAGTTTGTTTGCAGAAAAGTCTGAAGTAACGATAACACACCAATCTACCGACGATTTACGGGCAAAGTTGCGTCAAAAACTAGAAAAACTGGTGAATCCGCCCGAAGAGTTGAGCGCACCCGTAGTGTTAGAGGGTGAAATCTTCGATATAGACGCTAAATTGGGGTTAAAACCCGACGAAGCGGTAGAAGATGCGGAGTATGACGATGAGTGAGGTCGCGTTCGACTTTACTGAAGAAGAAATCCAAGTTATGTTGGATAATCTTGACGAATACACCCCCGATGAAGTCTTAGAAATAGATAAACTTGTTGATGAGCTAGACACTCGTAAGAAAAACAAGTTAGCGTATAACGATCTAATAGAATTTTGTAAGGCGATGCAGCCTGACTACATTGTAGGACAGCACCATCGCATTCTCGCAGATATGCTCATGGCAATTGAGCAAGGGGATAAAGACCGTATCTGCGTAAATATTCCGCCCCGCCACGGAAAATCACAACTAGTGTCCATATTCTTCCCGGCGTGGTTCTTGGGGCGGAACCCCAATAAAAAGGTCATGATGGTGTCACATACCACCGATCTGGCCGTCGATTTTGGTCGAAAAGTCCGTAATTTGATTGCGGTAGATGCCTATAAGTCAATATTCCCCACCGTCGCATTGGCCTCAGATTCTAAGTCTGCGGGGCGTTGGAACACCAATGTGGGGGGAGAGTATTACGCCTGTGGCGTTGGCTCTGCGTTGGCAGGACGAGGCGCTGACCTGCTTCTGGTGGACGACCCACACTCTGAGCAGGATGTGATTAACGGTAACTTCTCAGTGTTTGAGAAAGCCTACGAGTGGTATACGTTCGGTGCAAGGACGCGTTTGATGCCGGGGGGACGGGTAGCGATTATCCAAACCCGATGGCACATGGATGACCTGACAGGGCGTGTGGTTAGGGATATGACCCAGAACGAACGGGCCGATGAGTTTGAAGTGATTGAGTTCCCCGCTATATTGGATCTTGAGGATAAAGCGGGCAAACCCATACAGAAACCGTTGTGGCCTGAGTTCTTTGATTTAGACGCTTTGCTACGGACTAAGGCGTCGATGCCTGTATTCCAGTGGAATGCCCAGTACCAGCAGGAACCAACAGCAGAAGAGGCTGCACTCATCAAACGTGAGTGGTGGCAACATTGGGAGAAGGAAGACCCACCCAACTGCGAGTATCTCATCATGTCGCTTGATGCTGCGGCAGAAAAACATAACCGTGCTGACTTTACGGCGTTGACGACGTGGGGTGTTTTCTTCAATGAGGAGGTTGATGCGTATAACATCATCTTGCTCAATAGCATTAAGCAGAGGCTAGAGTTTCCTGAACTGAAACAGTTGGCTATGGAGGAGTATGCGGACTGGGAACCTGACGCGTTTATCGTAGAGAAGAAGAGCGCGGGTACAGCGTTGTATCAAGAGATGCGGCGTATGGGACTACCAGTACAAGAATATACCCCTCACAGAGGATCTGGTGATAAACTAGCGCGTTTAAATTCTGTCGCTGATATTGTAGCATCAGGTCTTGTATGGATGCCTGAAACTCGCTGGGCAGAAGAAGTGATCGAGGAGATTGCTGGATTCCCGTTTATGAGCCATGATGACTTAGTGGATTCGACTGTTATGGCACTGATGCGTTTTAGGCAAGGTGGATTCATACGCTTACCAACTGACGAACCCGACGAGATTCGTTACTTCAAACAACGACGCGGCGGGTACTACTAAGAGAATAGATTATGGCTATTGAAAAAGGTTTGTATGCAGCACCAGAGGGTATGGACGATCTGCTTGAAGGCGAGATTATGGATGATGCACTTGAAGGCGGTGCATTAGAGATCGAGATTGTTGACCCAGAAATGGTGACGTTATCAGACGGCAGTATGGAGATCACACTGATCCCTGACGCTAATGAAGTAGACCTGATGGCATTTGATGCAAACCTTGCAGAAGCATTAGACGACAACGAGTTACAAGGACTCGCACAAGATTTGATTGGGCTTATCGATGCTGATACCGATAGCCGTAAGGATTGGGCTGATACGTTTGTCAAAGGACTGGACGTATTAGGGTTCAAGTACGAAGAGCGTACAGATCCGTGGGACGGTGCTTGCGGGGTTTACTCTACGATACTTGCCGAAGCCGCTATACGTTTCCAAGCGGAGACAATGAGCGAGACTTTCCCAGCCGCTGGCCCTGTTCGTGTAAAGATATTAGGTGAAGAGACCGCAGACAAAGCTGATGCCGCTGATAGAGTAAAAGCGGATATGAACTACGAGCTTACAGAGCGGATGGTTGAGTATCGCTCGGAGCATGAACGTCTATTATATAGCCTAGGATTGGCTGGTTCAGCGTTCAAAAAGGTGTATTTTGACCCAAATATGGGTCGTCAGGTGGCTATATACATCCCTGCGGAGGACGTGATTGTACCCTACGGTGCCTCCCATATTGAGACTGCTGAACGTGTTACGCACGTCATGCGGAAGACTAAGAACGAGTTGAAGAAGTTACAAGCGATGGGGTTCTACCGTGAGGTAGACCTCGGTGATCCACAGCCGTTCCACACAGATATAGAGAAGAGGAAAGCTGAGGAAGGTGGATATTCACTCACTGATGATGACCGATATGCAGTTTATGAGATACACGCGGATCTCATTATTGACGGTGTTGACGAAGATGATGACGAGATTGCGAAGCCTTACGTCGTTACGATTGAAAGAGGGACGGGTAGCGTCCTAGCGATCCGACGTAACTGGAACGAAGAAGACCCGCTGATGTTGAAGCGTCAGCACTTTGTGCACTATGTATACGTGCCGGGGTTTGGGTTCTACGGTCTTGGTTTGATCCACATTATCGGTGGATACGCTCGTGCGGGTACTTCACTTATCCGTCAGTTAGTTGATGCCGGTACGTTGTCTAACCTACCCGGAGGGTTGAAATCCCGTGGTCTGAGGATCAAAGGTGATGACTCGCCTATCGAGCCGGGTGAATGGAAGGACGTGGATGTACCGTCTGGAAGCATTCGTGACAACATTATGCCGCTTCCGTACAAGGAGCCAAGCCAAACTCTACTTGCGTTGCTTAACCAGATAACCACTGAAGGCCGTCGGTTAGGGGCAATCAGTGATATGAACATCTCTGACATGTCGGCTAACGCTCCGGTAGGAACGACGCTGGCGTTGTTGGAACGTACGCTCAAGCCTATGGCTGCGGTACAGGCCCGTGTTCACTATGCGATGAAGCAAGAGTTCAAGATGCTCAAGGCTATCATGTCGGAGTATGCGCCTACTGAGTACGACTATATCCCTATGCGGGGACAGGTCAGTGCGAGGGTAGCGGACTACATGATGGTGGACGTGATCCCCGTCAGTGATCCTAACTCGTCAACGATGGCCCAGCGGGTTGTACAGTATCAAGCGGTATTGCAGATGGCGCAGAGCGCCCCACAGATATACGACCTGCCACAGCTACACAGGCAGATGATCGAGGTATTAGGAGTTAAAAATGCTGACAAACTTGTCCCGACTCAAGACGACCTTAAACCGGTTGATCCAGTTAGTGAGAACATGGATGCGCTCAATGGCAAACCGCTTAAAGCGTTTATACAGCAAGATCACGACGCGCACATAACGACTCACCAAGCATTTATGCAAGATCCGATGGTCGCTCAGATGATCGGTCAAAATCCACAGGGTCAGGCTATTATGGCTGCTCTGCAAGCGCACTTAGCGCAACACTTAGGGTTTAAATACCGTAAGCAGATGGAAGAAAAACTGGGAGCACCTCTCCCTGCACCAAACGAAGAACTTCCTGAAAGTATCGAAGTTACTTTAGCCCAGTTGATGGCGAAAGCTGGCACTCAGCTAACGCAAGCACATCAACAACAAGCTGCACAAACGCAAGCACAACAGCAAGCGCAAGACCCTGTATTCCAGTTACAACAGCAAGAACTGGCACTAAAACAGCAAGAAGCCCAACGTAAGGCTCAAAAAGATGCTGCCGATATACAACTCCGCCAAGCGGAACAACAGCGTAAAGTCCAAAAAGACCAAGTAGACGCTGCTCTAGACGTGGAACAACTTAAGCTAGATAAACAAGAACTCTCTATTGAGGCCCAGAAAGAAGGGGTCAAGATTGCGATTGATAAGCAAAACAACAAAGAGAAGTTAGATTTAGAGCTTATGCGATTGATTGAACAACAGAACAAGGGTCAGTAATGGCTAAAACCGTATTTGACGTGCTTAAAGATAAGCTGACGGAAGACAAATCCGCAGCACTACAGTTTCTTGGTAATGGGGGAGCGAAAGACTTTGCCCAATACAAGGAAGTTACAGGGATGGTTCGAGGTCTCGAAACCTGTATCGGATATGTAGAAGACCTCTCACGCAATATGGAAGAGTACGATGAGTGAAGCAATAGAAACGCTGGCACCTGAAGAGATGCTGTCGCAAGAGGACATAGAAGCGCAATTACCGAAACCTGTAGGGTACAGGGTACTTGTCGCGCTACCACAAGTTGAAGAGACGTTCGGGGATACCGGGCTGCTTAAATCTTCAAACACAATAAGCCAAGAACACATTATGTCGATAATCGGACTGGTGTTGGATATGGGCGACCAAGCCTATTCTGACGAGGATCGGTTCCCGACAGGCCCGTGGTGTAAGCCGGGGGATTATGTAATGTTCCGTATGAATACGGGCACTCGGTTTAAAGTTGGTGGGGTAGAGTATCGTCTGATGAACGATGACTCTATTGAGGCTATTGTGGCCGACCCCCGTGGTGTAACACGCGCATAAGGAGATAGGTATGCCCTTTCAAAAAGTAGAATTTAAATTCCCTGATGAGCAGGAAGAAGACCAGAAGATTGAAGTCGAAGGCTCTAGCGCCATTGAGATTGATCTGTCTGGTGGTGAACCAGAACAGGAAGTTGAGTCTGAACCTGAAGCAGAAGCTGAAGTAGAAGAAGTTGCTGAACAGGTTGCTGAAGACGACAGTGATGAGGACTTGCCCGAGGAACCTACGAAAGACGAATTAGATGGTTACTCAAAGAAAGTTAACAAGCGAATTGCTAAACTCACTGCTCAACGACATGAAGAAGCTCGTCAGCGGGAAGAGTTAGAAAGATTCAGTCGTACGCTTATCGAAGAGAATAAAAAACTCAAAGGTACTGTCACTCAGAATCAGGAAGCCCTTCTAGAACAAGCTAAGAAGACCGCTGCTGGTGAGATGATTATAGCTAAACGCCAGTACAAACAAGCGTACGAAGCTGGTGATGCTGATAAGCTGATCGAGGCACAAGAAAAACTAACCAACGCTAAAATTAAAGCGGATAGGTTAGGCAACTTAAAACCTGAAACTTTACAAGAGGTTGAAACTCCTGTAGAAACAGGGGAAGATGTACAACAAGACATTCCGGCACCCGTCGATGAAAGGGCTAATGATTGGGCAGCGTCCAATACGTGGTTCGGACAAGACGATGAAATGACAAGTTTTGCGCTGGGACTGCATACGAAACTTGTCAAACTCGGGGTAAACCCCCAGAGCAATGAATACTACGAGAGCATAGACTCTCGCATGCGAGAAGTATTTCCCGATCAATTCGAGGATGAAATTGGTGAACCAGTCGAAAAACCGAAAAGAAAATCTAACGTGGTGGCTCCTGCAACGCGAAGCACAGCCCCAAAGAAGGTTACACTTACGCCCACGCAGCTCACGCTTGCAAAACGTTTAGGACTAACACCAAAACAATACGCCACACAAATGGCGTTAGACGCGAGGAAACAATAATGGCGCAAAATAGACTAGATAGAGAGCAAACCACCCGTGCAAAGACTGTCCGTAAACAAGGTTGGAGAAGACCAGAAGTTCTGCCTTCACCTACTGCGGAAGATGGATACGCCTTTAAATGGGTACGTGTAAGCACTCAAGGGCAAGTTGACGCCATGAACGTTTCTTCTAAACTCCGTGAAGGTTGGGAGCCTGTCAGAGCAGAAGATCACCCAGAGATTACGATGGTTACCGTTGAAAATGAACGGTTCAAAGATAACGTCGTGATTGGTGGTTTGATGTTATGTAAAGCTCCTATAGAGTTGTCAGAAGAACGTAACGAGCATTATGAACAACAAAATGATGCTCAGATTCATTCCGTAGACAATAACCTCATGCGAGAAAACGACCCACGTATGCCGCTATTCAATGAGCGGAAGACAAAGGTCACTTTTGGTAAAGGAACTTAAACTTTAATTGAGGAGTCTCTAATGGCTTATCCAACTGTATCAGCCCCTTACGGGTTGAAGCCGGTCAACTTGGTCGGTGGTAGGGTATTTGCTGGTGCTACTCGACAGTTCCCCATTGCTTCTGGCTATGCAGCAAACATCTTCAACGGTGATGTTGTTAAGTTAATCAATGACGGTACTATCCAGAAAGACACTGGTACTGCTACGGCCACCCCCGTTGGCGTTTTTGTTGGCTGTTCTTACACTAGCCCTGCTTTGGGTTACACGTTGTTCAGTCAATACTATCCCACTGGCACTGTTGCTAGTGACATCGTTGCTTACGTTGTGGACGATCCCGACGCTTTGTTCAAGGTCGCAGTAACTGCTGCTGGCACTGCAAACATCGCCTCGGTAGCTCGTACTGCTGTAGGTAATAACTCTGTGCTCATCCAGACTGCTGGAAGTACCGCTACTGGGGATTCTAAAATCTCTATCAGCTCTACTACAGCTACCACGAACACACAGCCTATCCGAATCATTGACGTAGTGCCCGAAACGGCTACTGGCGCTGATGCCTTCGTAGAGGTTATCGTGAAGTGGAACTGGGGTATGCACCAGTATCAAAACGCAACTGGCGTATAAGGAGTAGTATCACATGGCAATTTCACGCGCCCAATTACTGAAAGAACTCCTCCCCGGTCTGAATGCTCTATTTGGTTTAGAGTATGCGAAGTACGGTGAAGAGACGAAGGAGATTTTTGAAACAGAATCTTCTGATCGCTCTTTTGAGGAAGAAACTAAACTGTCTGGCTTCTCTGCCGCACCTGTTAAAAACGAAGGCTCTGCCATCGAATATGACAATGCACAGGAAGCATGGAGTGCACGTTACACGCACGAGACCATTGCGATGGGCTTCAGTATCACTGAAGAAGCTATCGAAGATAACTTGTATGACTCATTGTCTGCTCGTTATACCAAAGCTCTCGCTCGCGCTATGGCGTACACCAAGCAAGTTAAAGGTGCTACCATCTTGAACAACGCTTTTGCTGCTGGAACCACTTACGGTGACGGCCAAACGCTTTGCTCAACGGCACACCCACTTGTATCTGGTGGCACTAACTCAAACCGTCCCGCTGTAGCGGCTGATCTTAACGAAACTTCTTTGGAAGCGGCTGTTATTCAGATTGCTGGCTGGACTGATGAGCGAAGCCTGTTGATCGCTGCGAAGCCTCGCAAGCTGATTATCCCACCCAACCTCCAGTTCGTAGCAACTCGTTTGTTAGAAACTGAAGGACGTGTTGGTACTGCGGATAACGATATCAACGCACTCCGTAACAACGGCTCTATCCCTGAAGGATACGCAGTTAACCACTATCTGACTGATCCAGATGCGTGGTTCTTAATGACTGACGTACCTAACGGTTTGAAGCACTTTGTCCGTACTCCGATGTCAACGTCTATGGATGCTGATTTCGATACTGGCAACTCGCGCTACAAAGCTAGAGAGCGATATTCCTTTGGGGTTTCTGACCCACTGGGAATCTTTGGTTCTCCCGGCGCATAAACGCGGGTACAGAAGAAGGGGCACATGTTGCCCCTTTCTTTTTTCTGTAGTATAAAGTAAGTCCTGACTGCGAAAGCAGACTTAACCCAAGACAGGAGATTACAATGGGTACCACAACTTTCTCTGGCCCAATCCGGGCTGGTAATATCCGCAACACTATAGGAACTACAGTTGGCACAGACGTTGCTAACGTAGGCTATGTTGTCATGATGCAGACGCACACTATGGATCTTTCCGGTGGTGCAATCGCTGCAGGTGCAACTAGCATGGTTATCCCTGCAAAATCTAAGATTATCGACGTGATTGTAGATTTATCTACCGCAGCTAACGCTACTACCAACCTTAGCGTTGGTGATACTGTTGGTGGAGCTACGACTATCCTCAACGCACTTGCAACTGGCACAACTGCTGGTTTGAAGACTGTTACTACTCAAGGTGGTGGTACGAACGCATGGGCAGACACGGGTACGGCTGATCTTAAATTGACCGTTACTAACAGTGTAGCAACCACCGCTGGTGCAGCAGTTATCACTATTCTGTACGCACAAGCCTATAACACTGCGGTACAGCCATAGGGAGTAGGGAATGTCTAGTTCTGATATCCAATCAAAACGGATTACAGGAACCGGATCATTAGGTGTTGGCCCTGCACGTATTACGCAGATTCAAGTCCTGACCACTACTGGTTCTCCTCGCGTCACTGTTACTAATGGTAATGGCGGGGAGACAGTATTGGATCTAGACTTCAATGCAAGTTCTACGCATTCGGTCAATATACCTAACGACGGTATACGCTGTAATTCCGATGTTTACATCTCTGCCTTTACTGCTTGTACAGCAGCGACTGTTTTCTATAGGTAACGCAGATGCGTGCTTATTACAAAGCAGGTGGGGGAGTATCTAAATCCCCTGCGTGGACGCGCAAGGAAGGCAAGAGTGAGTCTGGCGGCCTGAACAAAAAGGGCGTTGCTAGTTATCGTAAGGCTAACCCCGGCAGCAAGTTAAAAACTGCTGTTACTACGAAGCCAAGCAAGCTGAAAAAAGGTTCTAAAGCCGCCAAACGCCGCAAGTCCTTCTGTGCTCGCATGAAAGGTATGAAGAAGCGTAATACTAGTGCTAAAACAGCGAATGATCCGAATAGCAGGATTAACAAAAGTTTACGGAAGTGGAACTGCTGATGCCTAGCAAAAGCAAGAAACAACACAACTTTATGGCCGCAGTGGCTAATAACCCTAAATTTGCCAAAAAAGCTGGGGTACCTCAGTCAGTAGGCAAAGATTACGTAGAGGCAGATAAGATGAAAGGAATGAAGAAATACCAAGCTGGTGGAATGCCAATGGGCATGAAGAAGCAAGGCTATAATGACCGTTTAGACGAGTCTATGGGTGCACGTAATGGCCCTAAAATGCAAGGTATGAAAGCTCGTCGTGATGAGAGCGAAGGTATGGAAAAAGCTATGGGCAAGCGAAAGTTTGCTGGTAACAAGTCTATGGACAAAGCTATGCCTCGCATGAAGAAAGGCGGAAAAGTCCGTGGAGCGGGTTGTGCTACCAAAGGCGTTCGTAAAGCCAAAATGGTAACGATGAAGGGTAGCTAATGCGTTGCTACTATAAAAAAGGCGGTTCGGTTAAAGACGCGTGCTATAACAAAGTTAAGTCACGTTATAAAGTCTTTCCGTCCGCCTATGCTTCAGGTGCTATTGCAAAGTGTCGTAAAAAAGGCGCTAAGAACTGGGGTAACAAAAGTGGCCGTTAGAAAGACCGCAAAGGGCGCAGCCCTAAAACGTTGGTTCAAGGAAGACTGGAAGGACGTTCGCACAGGTAAAGCCTGTGGACGAACCAAGGGTGAAAAGCGTGGTACGCCGTATTGTAGACCTACAAAGCGGGTATCTGCCAAGACACCTAAAACATCTTCTGAAATGACCAAAGCGGAGAAGACCAAACGGGTAGCCCAGAAGAAGAAATTGGGCCAACCAGCGGGTAAACCAAAACGTGTAGCGCCGTTACGTAGGAAGAAACGCAGTGGCTAAAGGTGTAAAACATTACTTCAAGGATGGTGCAGAACATAAAGGTGGGATGCACAAACACCCTGATGGTACGTTGATGACAGGCAAAAACATGTCTAAAGCATCAAAAAAGCTGTACCACTACGGGGATTTATCCAAGAAGGCTAAAGAAAAAGCTAGAAACGGCTGGAAAAAATAATGGCTACATCAGGCACAACAGCATTCAATATGCCGTTCACAGACATCGCTGAAGAGGCGTGGGAACGCGCTGGGCGTGAGTTACGGTCTGGGTATGATCTCCAGACTGCACGTCGTTCTATGAATCTGATGACGATTGAGTGGCAGAACCGTGGCATTAACATGTGGACTATCGAGCAGGGATCACTGGATCTTGTGCAGGGGCAGTCTACGTACGCTTTACCTGACGACACGATTGACCTGCTAGAACACTCTATTCGGACGGGTGCGAACAACCAAACTACTCAATCTGACCTAACACTGAGTCGGATTAGCATCAGTACGTACTCGTCAATACCAAACAAAATAACACAATCTCGACCGATACAAGTCGTAGTGCATAGGGACAGCGGGCAAACTTACCCAACAGGTCTTACGTTAGCTGCTACTGCATCCAGCACTGATACGACAATCACGCTAAGTGGGGTGGCTGGACTACCTCCTGCGGGGTTTATCAAGTTAGAGAACGAGATTATTAACTACAGTTACATTACCGGTAACGTGTTGCAGAACTGTTTTAGAGGCCAGCAGGGCACTACAGCAGCGACACATACCGTGGGTGGTACCGCTATACCAGCGTACTGGGAACAAGTCCCCTCGGTAACTGTATGGCCCGTCCCGGACAATGTTGAAACCTACCAGATTATTTACTGGCGTATGCGTCGTGTACAAGACGCGGGTAACGGTATCGAGACAGCCGACATGAATTTTAGGTTTTTCCCGTGTTTAGTAGCGGGTTTGGCCTACCATATTGCTATGAAAGTCCCCGAGTTTATGGACAGAGTACCTATGCTCAAAGCAGCATACGAAGAACAGTTTGAACTTGCGGCAGGAGAAGACAGGGAAAAAGCCCCGATCAGGTTTGTACCTCGCGCAGGTAGGATCTAACAATGGGTACTCGGTTTGCTTCTGACAAGAAAGCCATCGCTATGTGCGATGTGTGTGGGTTCCAGTACAAACTGAAAGAGTTGAAGAGTCTGATTGTTAAGGATAGGGAAACGCAGATAAAAGCGTGCCCAGAGTGTTGGAATCCGGGGCAACCACAGCTTAAACTAGGTGAGTTTCCGGTCAGTGATCCACAAGCGATACGGAACCCTAGACCTGATAGAAGTTTAGGTGTGTCAGGGAATTATAGTAGTAGAGATATACAGTGGGGTTGGAACCCTGTAGGTGGCGGGAATGACCCGTTTAGCCTAACCCCTAACAACTTACTGGCTACTGGGTCAGTAGGTACAGTTACAGTAACGATTACATAGGAGTAGTACGATGTATAACCCTAAAAACGTTTTTGGTATGGAAGAAGTCAAGGTGCACAAAGACAAGGGTGTATACCCTTGCAAAGACGCACCAAAGCCCGATATGAGTGGCGTCAAGACTTCCGGTATCAAGATGCGTGGCGCTGGCGCTGCGACTAAAGGTTTTATGTGTCGAGGGCCGATGGCTTAAACCATGAATTACACGCAGCTTAAAGCAGATATTCAGGACATTTGTGAAACAAGTTTTACAGATGACCAGCTCGCTTTGTTCACTGAACAGTCAGAACAGAAGATCTACAACACTGTACAGATACCTGCGTTACGTAAAAACGTTACTGGTTCGTTGACCACAGACAACAAATACCTAGATACACCGTCTGATTTCCTATGGTCGTATTCGTTAGCCGTGATTGACGGCAGTGGTAACTACTCGTACCTCATTAACAAAGACGTTAACTTTATACGTGAGGCGTACCCTAACGCTACTTCTACTGGACTGCCTGTACACTACGCATACTTCAATGACGATGCGTTTATTGTTGGGCCGACACCTGATAGTGGGTACTCAGTAGAGCTACACTATGGGTATTATCCTGAGTCTATCGTGACCGCAGGTACTACGTGGCTAGGTAACGAGTTTGACAGTGCATTATTGAATGGTGCGTTGGTTGAAGCGATACGGTTTATGAAAGGTGAACCTGATCTTGTGGCTCTGTACGAGCGGTTATTTGTACAGACTCTTGGCCTACTCAAGAATCTTGGGGATGGCAAACTGCGCGAAGACGCATTCCGTTCAGGACAATTACGGGTTCCAGTAACTTAAGGAGTTTAACATGGCAATTACACAGGCAATGTGTACTTCGTTCAAGAAAGCATTACTTGACGGGGAAATGGATTTTAGTAGTAACACAGCGCAGTCTTATAAGATTGCGTTATATACGTCTAGCGCATCGTTGGACGCCGCTACTACTGCGTACACTACGAGCAATGAAGTATCTGGTACGGGGTATACTGCGGGTGGTAACACTTTGACGATTTCCACGGCACCTACCACTTCAGGTACTACGGCGTTTCTTAGTTTCGGTACAACTACGTGGAGTACAGCGACAATTACAGCGCGTGGAGCTTTGATCTACCAAGCCGGTGGTTCTACTCCAGCAGTTGCCGTACTTGATTTTGGTGGTGATAAGACATCTACAGCGGGTGATTTCCAGATTACATTCCCCACTGCTGATGCGACTAACGCGATTATCAGGATAGCCTAATGGCTGATGCCGTTGTTGTCTTTCAAGGCTGGGGGTCTTCTACCCAAGGCTGGGGCGATGGCGGCTGGGGTCAGAATGTCCTAGTTCCCGGTATGACCGGGGCGGTCGGTAGTGTTACTGTCAATGCAGATGCTAACGTCTACCCATCGGGACTAGCTGCTACTGGTGGAGTTGGTACAGTAACCGTATCTGCTGATGCCGTAGTCGCTGTAACAGGTGTCCAAGCCACTGGTGCATTAGGTAATGTAAGTGTTACTGCCGATGCAGTTGTAGCCGTCACTGGAGTCGCTGGCACAGGTAATATCGGTGCGGTATCCGTAAGCGGGGATGCGAATGTAACTCCGTCAGGATTAGAAGCCACAGGTGCTGTAGGTAGTGTGACCGTAGCTGCTGACGCAATAGTAGCCGTCACAGGAGTAGCTGGAACCACAGCTTTAGGGTCTGTAACCGTCACTGGAGGTGCAGTTGTAACTCCTTCAGGGCTAGAAGCTACCGGTGCTGTAGGTAGTGTAACGGTAAATGCAGATGCGATAGTCGCTGTAACAGGTGTAGCTGGAACCGTAGAAACAGGGTCTGTAACAGTAGCGGGCGATGCAAATGTAGCCCTAACTGGTGTTCAAGGGACTACAGCTCTTGGCACAGTAACGGTAGACTTGATTATTCGAGTACCGGTAACGGGAGTACAAGCTACCGGCGCTATTGGCAATGTAACTGTAGGGGTTGGTGTTGTTGTACCCGTTACAGGCGTAGCAGCCACAGGCGAAGTAGGTACCGTCCATGTATGGAGTACCATAGTTCCGGGGCAAAACCCGAACTGGCAAGATATTAGTGATGCACAAAATCCAAATTGGGTTAATATAAATACAGCTCAGAATCCAAACTGGCAAGACATAGCCGCATGAGGGTAAGAACATGACAACGCAATATACTACGATCCTTAAACTGGCTCTTCCCGTTCAGGGGGAATTGAGCGGTACTTGGGGCGATGTTGTAAATGACAATATTACGCAGATGGTTGAACAGGCTATTGCGGGTAAAGCTACGGTTAACTCATGGACAGGTAACTCCCATACGCTAACCACCGCCGACGGCACCACAGCAGAATCGCGTTGCGCTATCTTAGAATTGACTGACACGGGTACTGCATTGTCAGGCGCTGGTACGGTAGTCTGCCCCACCAATACAAAACTTTACATTGTAGATAACAACACCGCACAGATCATTACTGTTAAAACTTCTGGTGGTACAGGCGTTGCTGTACCTGTCGGCAAAACCATGTTGGTTTACTGTGACGGCACTAACGTCGTTGAAGGCGTAACTCACGCAAATAGTCTGAGTTTGGGTACGAGCACTACCACTGTAAGTAGTGTATTGGATGAAGACAACATGGCGTCAAATAGCGCCACCGCACTTGCCACACAACAATCGATCAAAGCCTACGTCGATAGCCAAGTCGGAACTGTTGATACCTTATCTGAAATTCTGGCTAACGGTAACACCACAGGTTCAAACGATATTGCTGTTGATACAACTCAGAAGGTTCAGTTCCGTGATGCCGCAATATACATAAACTCAAGCGCAGACGGTCAACTCGACATTGTTGCTGATACCGAAGTACAGATTGCTACGGCGCTAGTAGACATTAACGGGAATTTAGATGTATCGGGAACGGCTAACATTGGTGGGCCTATTTCCTTCACAAAGAACGCTATTGCTGGTGTGGCGATAAATACAATAGCAAGAGCTTCTAATACCGTTACTGTTACAAATTCTGCTGTGCACGGGCTTACTAACGGCGATCTGGTCAACATAAACGGTGTAGCCAATAGATCTTTTAATGGTTACTTTACGGTAGCGGTAAGTTCCACCACGGTATTTACGTATAGCCAGACTGGAGCTGACGAAAGCTCATCTGGAGGAACATCTACCGAAGTCGTATATAACATTAATGCGAGTGGTACGGGTCTTAATTGGATGAGCGGCCCCCTCAACATCGCCGCTAATAGTGCCATTGACGGACTTGAAATCACGCAATCTGGGTCAGGTGAAGCGTTAAGCATAACAGGTGCGGCAACATTTACCACCACTGACAACAACCCACAGCTAACGCTTATTTCTACAGATGCTGATGCTAATGCTGGCCCTAAATTAAAACTTCGTAGAAATTCAGCTTCACCCGCAGATGATGATCTAATAGGTGCTATAGATTGGACAAGTGAAAATTCTTCGGGAGATGAACATGACTTCCTTAATCTTACAGCCAGAATGCGTGATGTTACGGCTGGAAGTGAAGATGTAGCGTTTGCTTGGACAGCCTACTTAAACGGAACAGGCAGAGAAATACAGTCCTTCGTAAATACCGACGCTAGTGTTGCCGAAATGGTATTTAACGAAGATTCTCAAGACATAGACTTCCGCGTTGAGTCTAATAACGCTACCCATGCTTTGTTTGTTCGAGGTTCTGACGGCAACGTCGGGATTGGTACCTCCGGATACGGCACTTATTTCAGTGGTAACCGTGTAATCAGCTTAGGATCAGGAACCACTATCCGCGCCCCATCTAGCGGAGCACCGTATATCACGATTGCTAGTAATGCTTACCAAGACGGTTCTGCGTGGAAATATGTACAAACTCATCCTGCGACGAATTACGAACAATACAACGGAACTCATATTTGGTCATACGCAGCGTCAGGAACAGCCGGAGATAGCGTTTCGTTTAGCGAAGCCATGCGAATCTCAGGCGGCAACGTCGGGATTGGCGGCGCCGCAGCGACAGCACGTTTAGAAGTTACCGGAGCGTTTGCATACGCCAGTGGTGCTAGTAGTTTAGCTACAACTGTCAGCAAAGCAGCGGCAAGAATTAGAGGTTCAAGTGACGCATCAACGTCATTGTTTTTTGGTTCACTGACTAATGACGCAGAGCAGTACATTCAATCTTCCAACGGCGCTGGAGATGCAGCTGATGACCTAGTTTTGAACCCGTATGGCGGCCATGTGGGTATTGGTATAGAGGCTCCACAAAGACCTCTTCACATTAACGGAACAGAGGGTGTAGCAAGATTTACCTCTACGGCTTCTGGCAACAGTGGTCTTGAGGTTGGAGTAGGAACAGCATCACAAGCCTTTATGTGGCATACAGAAAATGCACATATGGAATTTGCTACTAACAACATAGAACGCATGCGCATAGACTCATCAGGTCGCGTGGGTATAGGAACCTCAGTTGCACCTCATCAAAAACTAACGGTTACAGGTGCCAGCGCTGCGGCAGATGGGGCACTTTCAAACGGCATTTTGGCGTTAACGACTGGTACTGGTGTGATTGCAGACACACGACTGCTGATGGGTATTGTGGATGATAATTATGCATGGCTACAAGCGGCAGACTATGGGGTCGCTTACCGTAATATTGTTCTGAACCCTAATGGCGGCGACGTCTTGGTGGGGAAGACCACAACAGCTCTTGCAACTGCGGGTCTGGCTTTTGGCGCGGCTGGCTTCGCAAGTTTAACTCGTGACGGTGCAGAGCCATTAAACGTTAACCGACTTTCGTCAAACGGAAATTTGGCTGTCTTCTACAAAGACGGCACCACAGTCGGTAGTATTGGTGTTAACGACGACAAGATTATCTTTGGAACTGCAAACGCTGCAATTGCCATTGACCAATCCAGCAATATTATTTTACCTTACAACCCCGCAACTCCGGGCGCTAGAGACGCTGCTATTGACTTGGGCTATGCCTCTGGGCGCTTCAAAGACCTCTACCTATCAGGCGATGTTAATGCTGGTGGCTTAATAGAGAGCAGCGGGAATGTCACGATTAAAGCCGCTGGCGCAGACGCTTCAAGAACGTTGAGCATACAAGGCACAAACGGAGCTTCTCAAACTTACCAGTTTAATATAGTTGCTGACGGCGAAAACAGTGCAGCTAAGTTTATGGTTGGGTCTGGAGGTGGCGCAGCATCAGAAGTCATGCGCATAGACAGTGGTGGACGACTGGGGATATCTAACAGTAGCCCCGCTAGTTACACAGGTTCAGCATCAAACAGTTTAGTTTTAGGAAATAGCTCAAGCACCACTGGCTCGCACGGGATGACAATCGTTGCGGGTAATCAAGCGACTTCTAGCATAGCGTTTAGCGATCACGCGGGAGACGGTGGGACTACCGATTACAGAGGCTTGTTTCAGTATGTTCACTCTGATGACTCTTTAAGGGTCTTTACAGCGTCAACAGAACGTTTTCGTATCGCTAGTGATGGCGTTGCTCATTTCAACGGCGATGTAAAAGTCCTGTCAGGCGATATCCAGATGGGTAGTGGCAGAGGTATTAACTTTGGTGCAACAGGCGGCGCAGTCACAAGCAAAACGCTGGATGACTATGAAGAAGGCACTTGGACTCCTACGGCGTATGTCGGGTCAACTCAACAAAGCATTTCGGTTGCTAGGGCGAGCTACACCAAAATTGGTGATTTAGTCACTGTTAATTTTTCTATTGGTGCGAGCGCGAACTTCACGAGCAGCAACACTGCGATGGAAATCAGGGGTCTACCATTTGCGTCATCTGGAACCGCGCATGAGGACACCGGAAGTTTAATGGTTGACGATCTGAATTGGGACAGCGCCCATACCTACCTCGTTTTGTACAAGTATTCGGGTGACGCAAACGATGCTGTGCTTATATACAAAGTCGGAGACAACATTGCTTGGGAAACGCTAAGCGGAGCAGAGGTAGCCCAAAATAACAATTTTATTGGTCAAATCGCCTACAGAACATCCTAACAACCATACCTCTAGTGGATTCTAGGGGCAGACAGTCCAACCAAAGGAGATAAAAATGGCATTAACAGAAGAACAACTGAACGACAAGATTGAGGTAGTCAGTCAAGGCTCTTGGTCAAGCGTTCAAGTAAGAACAGCAACAGTTATCAAGCGAGACGGTGAAGAAATCTCACGATCATTCCATCGTCATGTAGTCATGCCTGATTCTGACCTAAGCGCAGAAGATGCTGATGTATCTGCTATCTGCACCACCGTATTCACACAGGCTTGCAAAGACGCATATGCCGCAGCACAAGAGGAGTCAGCACGATGAGCGCAACATTTAACTGGGTCATTTCGACCACCGAATACGATCTTCAGCCCGCCGATATGGACGGGGCGATTATTATCGCTCACTGGCGCTGCAATGCGTCACAAACAACAGGCGAAGGCGATGAGGCTGTAACCTATTCCGCATCATCTTACGGAACCTGTGGTTTTAGTCCTGACCCGACCAGCTCTGATTACACGCCTTATGCAGACGTTACTGAACAACAGTGCCTCGATTGGTGCTGGGCCGCTGGCGTAGACAAGGACGCTACTGAACAAAGCCTACAAGCTAATATCGACGGTCAGATTAATCCGGTAACGGCTTCTGGCGTTCCTTGGTAAATGACGGTTACCCGAAGCTATGGACGCACTTGACGCAATTGGAACTATATGGCCCATAGCTTTTGGTTTTGTCACTTTGGTCATTGTGTTGGCTAAAATGCATTCTGACATCGAGCAGATAAAAGAAAAGGTTCGCACCTTGTTCGAGTTGTTCAATAACAGAGATAAGTAGTGGCCGCGCAAATATCAGACGAGACGAAGATAGAGATACCGTTACGCAACCTCATTGCCATTATTGCGGGGGTTGCTATTGCGGTGATTGGTTACACAGAAGTGACTAACCGTATCTCGGTATTGGAGCGACAGCTAACGATTCTCGAAGTTGATATAGAGATGAACAGCGAGTTCCGAACCAAATGGCCGCGTGGTGAGCTGGGTGCGTTACCCGATGATTTGCTCCAGAATAGTCAGATCGATGCTTTGCAGAAGGTGGTTGACCTAAACACTGACTTTCGTAACAACTGGGCACCGCCTCAAGAAGTTCAGGAAGCGATCCGCACTAACCATGCCCAAGAGATTAGGCTCGGTTATCTTGAGTCGAAGGTGAACGAGATTGAAAAAAGTGGCACAATAAAGTAACGCTTAAACCAAAACTAGGAGAAACTATGAGCGAGCAACAGGAACAGCAACCAATTATTCTGACCATTGACGATCAAGAATATGACGTTAACGAGTTAGGAAATGATTCCAAGGTTCACTACGTTGAAGTGGTTAACTTACGTAAGCAGCTTGGGGAGTTACAGAATCAAATTGCTGCTGCACAACAGCAAAGCATTAACTTACAGGTTGCTCTTGGGTTTCGTGAAAACGCGTTACGTGAATCAATCGAAGTGGTTGAAGAAGTAGAACCGGAAGCGGATGCAGGATAATGGCTCAGACTCATGCAAGCAAGGCGTTACAACGAATTGAAACACACGAACGGGAGTGCGCCTTGCGGTATGACGCCATTAAAGAACGGTTAGACTCCGGGTCAAAACGCTTCGATAAGTTAGAGCGTATGATCTGGGGTATCTACCCCGTCATGATTACTTCGTTAATAGCTATTGTTGGGTTGGTGTTAACACAATGAAATTTGACGCAATCAAAGGATTAATCGGTGCGGTAGCTCCTACCCTTGGTCAGGCTCTTGGTGGGCCTTTAGGGGGTGCTGCGGCACAAACCATCGCCAGTGTACTGGGCTGTAAGCCTGATGAGAAGAGTATTGCTAATGCAGTACAAGCGGCTACCCCAGAACAGTTGGCAGAAATTAAAAAGGCTGAACTGGACTTTCAGGTTCAGATGAAGAAGTTAGACGTAGACGTATTCGCGCTTGAGGTAGAAGATGTACAACACGCTAGGTCGGCGTTTAAAGGCGATTGGACACCGAAGTTTATCGCGGTTGCGTGTGTATTTTTCTTTGGTGGATACATTGCATTGGTCACGATTCAAGACCCTGCTGCGAATGATGACGGGATTGTTAATCTTGTCCTTGGGTATTTGGGCGGAATCGTCTCATCTATTATCAGTTTCTACTACGGCGCATCACATAAGCACGACTAATGACTAGACTAATAAACATGTTAAAGAGGCACGAAGGCGTTAGAGATAAGGTCTATATGTGCTCTGCGGGTTACGAAACCATTGGTGTTGGCAGAAATATATCAGAATCTGGGCTTGGCCTTTCTGAGGACGAAATAGATTATTTGCTAAGTAACGACATAAAGCGGTGTCGTGAAGAGTTAATGGTCGAATACGAATGGTTTTCAAAGCTAGATAGCGTACGTCAAGAAGCCTTGATAGACCTGTCGTTTAATATTGGTCAGACCAAATTGCGTAAGTTTGTTAAAGCCTTGGGGCACATGGCTGATGGTAACTACGAAGAAGCTGGACAAGAGTTCTACCGTAGCCGATGGGCAGAGCAAGTGGGCGACCGATCATTAGAAATTTGCCAGATGATTAGCTCTGGGGAGTATCAAAAACGATGAAAGTCTCACATGCACCTAAAGTAAACGAAGAAGGCAATATTGAACCAGCGCACGACATAGAGATTTTATGTGCCGAATGTGGATATGATATAGACGAGAGCGAGTTGGAAGCAGATACTTGTTCTGATTGCGGTGCTTCACTAAACTTGAGGCAGAATACGTCAATCGTAGTAACAACCCTACCGCCAGTGTTTGGCGAATCAATGTGACGGGTTATGTATGCCATTACAAAAATTAGCGTTAAAACCGGGGGTTAATCGAGAGAATACCCGATACACCAGTGAAGGTGGGTGGTACGAATCCGATAAGATTCGCTTTCGGCAAGGTACACCGGAAAAGATTGGTGGGTGGCAGCGTATATCGGATGCTACCTTTCTTGGTGTCTGTCGATCCTTATGGAACTGGGTAACGCTAGGCAGTCAAAACCTCATTGGTGTCGGTACTAACCTCAAGTTCTACCTTGAGAATGGTGGTGCCTACAACGACATAACACCTTTACGTAGCACTGTAAGCCTCACTAACCCGTTTACCACTACTAATGGCTCTCCCACGGTTAGTGTTGTAGACGCAAATGGCGGCTATGTATCCGGTGATTTCGTCACTTTTTCAGGTGCTTCCGCTGTTGGTGGGCTTACCCTAAACGGTGAATTTCAGATTACCATCGACACCACGGCGACAAATACCTACCTCATAACAGCTTCCAGCAACGCCACTTCTACGGCAACTGGAGGCGGTACCGTCTCTGCTGCATACCAAATCAATACCGGATCGGCTTATGTAGTACCACTAACAGGGTGGGGAGCAGGGTCTTGGGGTGCTGGTACATGGGGCACTGGTGGTACGTCTGACACGCAAATACGCCTCTGGTCACAGGCTAACTTTGGTGAAGATCTGTTGTTTGGGCCGCGTGGTGGGCCTATATACTACTGGGATGCTACGTCAGGGCTTACCTCTAGGGGGGTATTACTCTCGTCCGTATCACCCGCTACAGCCAACGTACCGACCGTACAAGACGTTATTTTGGTGTCAGATATCAGTCGGTTTGTGTTTTGTTTCGGTTGTAACGCACTGGCTAGTGCCACTAAAAACCCGATGTTGATCCGTTGGTCAGACCAAGAAGACTCTACCCAGTGGACGCCTGCGGCAACAAACCAAGCAGGTAGCCTACAGCTATCTAGGGGCGCTGAGATCATAGCGGCTAAACAAGCCCGTCAGGAAGTCCTAGTATGGTCAGATTCGGCCTTATACGCCCTTCAGTACGTTGGTGCCCCAGTAGTATGGGGAGCGCAGCTTGTCGGTGAAAACATCTCCATAGCCTCTCAAAATGCGGTAGCGTACGCCAATGGTGTGGCCTACTGGATGGGTGTGGATAAGTTCTATAAGTACGATGGTCGCACCCAACCACTACCTTGTAACCTACGCAAGTTCGTCTTTAACGACTTTAATACTGCCCAGTATCGCCAAGTGTTTGCGGGGACTGTAGAGTCATACCACGAGATCTGGTGGTTCTACTGTTCTGCTGATTCACAAACAGCCAACAAGTATGTTGTGTATAACTATCTGGATAACATTTGGTATTACGGCACAATGGATCGCACCGCATGGTTAGATTCGGGATTACGAGACTTTCCGTTGGCTGCGACTTACAATAACAATCTCGTGAATCAGGAAGAAGGCGTCGATAATAATGAGCTAGGGGACAGTACGCCAATACACGCGTATGCCACTACTGCTGAGTTCGATCTAGATGACGGACATCAATTCAACTTTATCTGGCGTGTACTTCCTGATATCACGTTTGACGGATCTATAGCCGCTAACCCGAGCGCCGTTATGACGCTATTGCCTATGCAGAACTCTGGCTCTGGGTACAACTCCCCTGCTTCGGTAGGTGGGTCAAATGATGGTACGATTACGCGATCTGCTGTGTTACCTATAGAGAAGTTTACCGGGCAGCTCAATACGCGAGTTCGTGGACGGCAGATGGTGATGAAGATCGAGTCTACCGAATCGGGTGTAACATGGCAGTTAGGCTCACCTAGGTTGGATATGCGGCCTGATGGACGACGCTAATGGCTGGAGACAATACCAGATATGACGTTCCGTTCCGTGCCCCAGCACTGCCCTATGCCCCGCAGGTATACGATCAGGAGTCATTTGAGCAGTTTAATAATGTACTTCGGATATACTTTAACCAGCTAGATAACGCGCTGAGAAACGCCATGGCAGTCCAAGAACCGTACCAATTACAAGTATCGAAAGGCCAGATAGCTGGGGCCAGTTCGTTGTATAAGTTTGGGTACAACCCCGACATTAACGGTACAGAAGAAACAGTTTGGTCGCAGGGTGGTAATGTAACGTGGCCTACAGCGGCCTTCACCGCGTTTATCAGCAGTTCTAGTACAGCAGATGCAAGTGGTGGTACCGGAGCTAAAACCGTAACCGTCGAGGGGTTAGACGAGAACTACGCAGCCCAGACTGTTACCGTCAGCATGAACGGCCAGACTCAGGTACAAATTGGTGATGCTTCCGGTTGGTTGCGTATCAATCGTGCGTTTGTTGCTACGGCTGGAACAGGGGGCACCGCTGCCGGTACGCTCTATATCGCTAATAGTGGCGTTACTTCTGGGGTTCCAACAGGTATTACCTACGCAAGTATTACAGACGGCAATCAAACGCAAATGGCGGTATACACTGTCCCTGCTGGGCATACGCTCTATCTCGATGATTTAATCTTCACCGCTGCCATATCACAGGCTAACAATTACGCTACAGTCAAGTTGGATACGAGAGACTTTGGGTCAAACGTATTTAGGACAAAGTTTATTAACGTGCTGCAAAGCAACGAACTAGTGATTGACTTTGAGTTCCCTTTAGCGTTGTCTGAAAAGACAGACATGGAATGCCGTGCTGTAACAAGTAACACAAACAACCAGATCGGCGCATCATTTCAGGGGGTGCTAATAGCAGACTGATATGAGTAGATTTATAACTGAAGAAGATTTGGATTTTATCCGACGCATAACGGAAGAAAGCACTGGTACCGAAGAAAGTGAAGAAGAGGAAGACCAATCTTATACGGAAGGGTATACACCAGAGTCGATAGAAGACTTTACTGGGAGAGTAAGCGGCACCCCAACGATAGACACCCTTTACAAAGACCCTTTCACTACAACCACACCGGATAATCGACTTGGTGTTTCGGTCAACGAGTCGTCTGGTAGCGTGCAATTTAATAACACGTTTATGTCGCTTGTTAATAGATATAACATTAATGCAGCTCGACAAACAAACCCTTACATGCAAGACCACGG
>VMHT01010517.1_pt1 | contig 24851 bp, 31 predicted proteins | sample 4693611 | NCBI WGS metagenome assembly VMHT01 (sample SAMN12280063, study PRJNA550983) | marine metagenome | isolation source: seawater sampled from same location over 5 years 0.02-0.2 micron viral filtrate | place: USA: collected off the coast of southern California halfway between the port... ...
CCTCCCTGTACTTCTGGTCTACGAAGTGCCACGTGTCGGGTGTTAAGGTCTTCGAAAGCATACCAAACCCCGCCCATCCTTTGACCTCTCCACACGCCTCTATGATACGCGCAGAGTGCATTAGGTCTTCGGTTTCTAAGTCGCTCAGTTGGCGACTGCATGTGATCCTCATGTTATTCTCCTTGGGTTGTCATGCGTTCAGTCGCATGGGATGCGAGCGCCTCAACGCTCGACACCGATACGGCTATGCTGCTTGCTCGACCAACTCTTGCTTCAAGCGGTCGTGAACGTCCCAACGATCCTCGCCTGTGAAGTCACTAATCACTCGGCAAAGCGCGAGAGCTGCGCAGTAGTATTTCTCGTGGTCTTCGTCGGTCTTTATGCGCCGCATGTAGAAGCGTGCTCGTGCCTCGATGATGCGGGTGTATTCTGCGATATGGTCTTTCATGCTACGTCCTCCATGTTGTTCTCGACTACGACTACGTACTGATGGCACATGCACGCCTCGATGCCGTACCTACGAGCTGAGTGGTCTTCGACCCACTGCATTTCATCGCTGAATGTATCGGCTGCGAGTATGAGGCCGTAGTTGCTTTGGAACTGGTTGATCCATGCGGTGAACGCGGTGATGTTTTCGTCGTCCAACGCGGCTTCGTTGCCACGAGTAAGGGCGGCTTCCCAATGCGCGGGAAGGATGATTAAGATTTCGTGTTCGGTCATGTGTTAAACTCCTAATGCTGAGATGATGAACGGGAACGCGTGGTGTAGAACCACGCATTCGCCTTCGGGTGAGCCGCAACCGCTGAACCACTCAATGAGCACGATTGCGAAGATGACGAAGTACGCGAGCTGAAGCGCTGCCTCTTGCACGCGGGTCATGACGACGTACCAAAGCGTGCGTACGCAATCACATATGCGGCGTCGGCGTCGCAGAACTCATCGAGCATCTGTTCGCGGGCCTCGACGGCTTCGCGGATGCTGCGTACGTAAGCACCGATTGGCGACCAGTTGTCACAAGGATCGTCAACGTGCTTGGACGTTAGCGGGTGTTGTTGTGTGGACATATTGAGCATGGTGTTTTCTCCTTTTCATGCTGGTTTTCATGCTGTTCGCATGGGATGCGGCCCTCGAAGTGAAGGCCGACACCGATGCGTCACGATCCCATTTGGGTGATGTTTTCTGAGAGCCATTCGAGGCAGCGCTTTAAGCGACGCGCTTTGTCGTCAGGTTCTTCCTCGGCAGCAGGGTCTCTGATCAGGTTCTGGCCAACGGCTACTTGCTGCCATTCCCAGACCTCTGCGCCATGGCTCCCGTACAAGTCGTTGTACTCCGACGGGTACGCACGAGACTTCTTCGCGACTGACTGGATGATTAGGCCCAGCGCATGAGCGATAACGTCGTCGGCGTTGAAATCCGACGCCTCCATCGCTATGCGTTTGCAGGCGGCGTCGAATGAGATGTCTTCCATTGTGTTTGGTTCCTTTCGTAAGCGTGCAGAGCGCACGAAAAAGCCGCCAACGCTTGCGCGAGGCGGCTCAGTTGATGTGCTCTGGGTGGATCGTTTATGCGTTACGGATGAACGCGATGAGGTGGCCAGCTTCGGCGGAAGCGCCTTTGCCTGCACCCACGAGGGTCGCGAGCGCCATGGCTGCGTCAAGCGCGCTGACCGCTTCGGCAGCTACGGGCGCTTTGGCTTTCGCTTTGGCCTTCGGCTTCGCAGGCGTTACGGGACGCGCTGCGTTGACGGCTGACCAGTCGCCAGTCGCACGCGCCTTGACGCGCACCTTGTCGCCAGCGTCGATGTCCTTCAGCAGAGCTGCCCAACGCTTGCGCGAGGACACCTTGGCAGTGGCGGCTACGGCTGCGCGGATTTTCTTCTTCGCGGGTGCGCCTTGCGCCTCGACCCACGCGGCTGCGGCGGTTTTGGCTGAAAATGCTGGTGCTTTCGCGGGTGTGTTTGCTGCTGTTTTTGTCATGTGATTTCTCCTTTTGCGTTACACATGTGACTGCGCTCAGTACCGACCGAGCACAGGCCATCCTCCAATCGAAGCTGGCACCCTTTGATGTTCCTCAAAGATTTATCTTTGGTCGCGCCCACGCAGGACGACGTGCGTAACGCAAATGCGTAACGTGCCTGTATGGTTAATTTTCATCCGCGAAAGGAGCGAAACTGGGAACTTTCGCGTTACGAAAAACACCCCAAAATCCCCTACGAGGGGAGCGAAAACACAGCAAAATCAACGCAATGCGTGTCGCATGTGACAATAGTGAGCCAAAAACCGTACGAAAGGGGGGCCACCCCCCGTCCCGCCGTCGCCGCGCCGCGAATTGCCATTGCGAGACCCCCGAGAAATCTGAGCAAAATTGAAAACGTCTGGAAATGATCAATGTCACGTAAAAAAGCTATACAAACTGGCGATAAGCTAACGCCACTTCAAGTCGCCAACATGCGAGCAGGACTGTACCGCCGAGTAGAGGCGCAGATAGACGAGGCCCACGACGTAGTGATGGGCAAACAGGAGTGGAACCCCACCCAAGCGCGGGTATTCACGGCCATGTTGAACAAAGTCGTACCTGATCTCACCGCCCAATTCGTGCAACACGAGCACAACATACAGGAAGCACCCGAGAAGATGTCTCGTGAGCAGCTTGAGGCGATTGCCATGGGCGTAAACAACATAATAGACGCTGAAACCGTAGAGACTGAGGAATGAGCATCTCGGCGCAGGACGCAGCCAAGCATCTCCTCAAGCTCAAGGCAGCAGAGGACAGCTTTCTAGGCTGGGTACGCCTACAGTTCCCCGACTGGACGCTACCGCAGTTTCACCTGGACATGATCGAGGCTCTCGACAAGCTAGAGCGCAACACGCTCACGTCTCACCACGGCAAGTCGGCCTCCGAGCGGGAGAATACGGAAGAAGTACCCGTACGAAACCTACTAATCACCATGCCACCGCGCCACGGCAAGTCCACATACGGCTCCGTAATATTCCCCGCTTACTTTATGGCGCGAAAGCCCAACCGTTTCCTGATGTCCACCTCGTACAACAGCCAACTGGCCACCGATTTCGGTCGTCAAGTGCGTGATCTGGTCAATGAGCCGCTGACATCCCAAGCGTTTCCCGACTTCGAGATGTCTCAGGACAGCCGAGCCGTAGACCAGTGGCGTACAACTGGCGGCGGAGCCGCGTACTTTATCGGTGTGGGCGGTACAACGTCTGGTCGCGCAGCGAACCTCCTCCTTTTCGATGATCCACTAAAGTCCAGAGAGGAAGCCGAGAGTGCCACGCAGCGGAACAAGGTCTGGAATTATTATATATCCGCTCTCAGCACCCGTCTCCAACCAGACGTTGACGGTGTTCCCCCCGCGCAAATCATCATCCTCACCCGATGGCACCCTGACGATCTTGCAGGGCGACTTATGCAAACTGATGACTGGCATGAGGGCCGCTGGCTTCATATCAACTTCCCTGCCGTCGAGGAGCGACCAATTCAAGGAGACGCTGGTAAAATTTCCCGCTCCAATCTACCAAGCGACGACCCTCAGTACCTCGCACCAGGCGAAGCCAGCAAGCTCGGCAAAGCAAAACGATACATACGCAAGACTGAGAAGAGAGCCTTGTGGCCCGAACGGTTTTCCCTCGAAGATCTGGAGCGTCGTCAAAGATTAAACCCGCGAGAGTTCGCATCTCTCTACCAGCAGACCCCGTATATACAGGGCGGCAACATGATCCGCTCACATTGGTGGCGTACGTACCCTGCTGACATGAAGCCAGAGAAGTTTAACTCTCTCATCATTGCAGCCGACACTGCGTTCAAGGCCAAGCAGACGAGCGATTACTCTGTCATGATGACTATGGGTCTCGATACGAACGGCGACATCTACATCGTGGACGTTCATCGAGAGCGGTACGAGTTCCCTGACCTCAAGCGCAACATGATCATGCTTAACAACCAGTGGCGCGGTCGTGGCTTGCGTGGCATCTACATCGAGGACAAGGCCAGCGGTCAATCCTTGCTGCAAGAGCTGAAGCGAGAAAGCGGCGTATCCGTGATCCCGTACAAAATATCCAGCGACAAAGTTTCCCGCCTGTCGGCGGTACTGCCTCTAATTGAGGGTGGCCGTGTGTTCATCCCCAGCGCTGCGCCGTGGTTAGACGCCTTCCACGACGAGATGCAAACCTTTCCTGCTGGTACTCACGACGACATCGTAGACGCCATGACCATTGGCCTAGACGTTCTCGCCCGCACCCCAGCAACGGGTGAATATTACGCACCTCCATCGTTCGCGCTTCCCAAGTCGAGCGACAGTTTATGGAACCAAAAGTCCGACCTAAACAATCTCAGCTCCGCGTGGCGTGGCTGGGGTGAATAAGGACGACTGAGGTACAATTATAGGAGTAAATGTTTTCTTATGGCACTGACTAACACAAATTACCGTGCGGACTTCGTACCTGAGAGCGATGGCATCATCGTTGACTTGTCCGAACACGCTAATGCTCTCATGGCATACGAGGATATTTCCTCGATGCTTACTGATGAACAGGAACAACGCATAGTTGATTATGCTCGTTCTGCTATGCAGATGTCATACGACCGCATTTCACGTCGTTACGACCACTGGACGCAGGCGGATCGGGCACATGATGTGTACGTAGATCCTCACGCGACACAGTTTCGTGAGAAGGCGGTCATTGCAGACACACGCGCTATTGCAGATACTGTGCTTACGTACCTGATGTCGGCTCTTACGGGCCGAAACCCTATGTTTCAGTTGGAGGGCTTGAACCGCAAGTCTCGGAAGGGGTCTCAGATTATTGAGCGCCTACTTCATCAGCAGATGCGCAGAACAGCAGGAGAGGCTCGCCTTGCCCAACATCTTCTTGACAGCATTCGGTACGGATACGCACCCACGAAAGTTACGTGGGATGCTTCCTCGCGAACAAACCAAATCACCAACTTCGACCCGCGCCGCGTTTTCCACGACCCCCGTGTCCAGTGGGGAGATTGGGAGCGGATGCAGTACATCATCTTTTCTGACTTCTCTTCTTATGACGCACTCATGCAAACAGGCATGTACCCCAAGCTCAAGCAGTACCCATCCCTCAGAAACCGCCTCACACCTCCTAGTGGTGGGTGGGACGGACATAGATGGCATAAAGAAGCGGGACGAGGACTAAGCATTGACCCTGCCGAGCGCAACCGTCGTGAGAGTGGGGGTACATTCTTCGCCCTCGGAGACAGTCGTGTAGTTGATGAGATGTGGGTTCGCCTTGCTGGGTACGAAATCGGCGTACCTCAGATCGAACAGTTATGGATGTGCATCACAATTCTCGACGAGAACGTGGTTATCCGTTGCCAACTCAACCCATACGGCAGGCAGTTCCCTGTCGTGATAGGCGGTCTGTACCACGACGCACACAAAACGTACTCGCAGTCGTTGTATGATCTACTTCTTCCTCTGCACGACGTAGCGACATGGCTTCTTAGGTCACGTATCGACAACGTACAGGCCGCTTTGACCAACTTAATGTTCGTAGATCCCACGCAAATTGCGATTGGAGACCTAATTGACCGCAATCCACACGGCATTGTGCGTACTTTACCTGGGGTAAAGCCAGGTGAGGGCGTCTTTATTAGCCAGATCCCTGACGTAACTAGGGGTCATTGGAACGATATTGAGGCGATGTCGGGTCTGAAGCAGCGTGTATCTGCTGCATCTGATGCGCAGCAGGGTATGCCTACGGCAGACGGCATTCGTACAGCCACAGAGATCCAACGTCTTACCCAATTAGGCTCACAACGCCTCGGCGTACTCGCTCGTACGATTTCGGCCACCTCTGTGCGTCCTATGGTTCGCATGATGGTTGCCAACGTACAGGACTTCTTCGCTCCCGAAAGCTCCATCCGCATATCTGACAGTGATAGTGCGGGGAATGTGGCCGACATGGTGAAGGACGGATACCTCGACTTCAAACTTCAAGACATCCAGGGCGACATTGAGTACCTCGTCGTAGACGGTACGCTTCCCTTGGAGCCAACTCGCAACGCTGAGACATGGATCACGATGCTCCGCACTCTTAACGAGACGGGCATGGCCATGGAGTACAACAGCGGCAAGATCGTCGAGGAAGCAATCCGCTCCATGGGCGTCTCTGACCTTGACCAGTTCAAGATCAACAAGGAGCAGCAGGCTCAAGGCCCAACCCCGTCACAACAGATGCTGATGATGGAGAAAGCTCGCGGCGCGAACGTAAAGTCCCAAGAAGACATCGAGCGTCAAGTTGAGAAGGGCAACCTAGTACCAATGAAAGAGGCTCCGAAGCAATGACGAACCCTGTAAACAGCAAGCACTGGGCATCACAGGTGGGCGCGGTAACTCGCGAGTACATCGACGCTCGTATCCACGAAGAATTAAAACCTATTAAGGACGACATAGCGGCCCTTCGTGTTGCAATATTGGCAACTAGAGAAAGCCTACAGCGCGATATGGGTAATGTAGCGGGTCGGATGTCGAACACTGAAGAACTGCTTGAAATGTCATCAAGCCGCGCAGCGAAATTGGCCAGTATCGCGAAACAGATGGACGAGGAAAGCTAATGGCACGCACACGCGTCCCTTCAGAACAGCTAAACTTCCGCTCGCAGAACACGGGCATTACGCTTCTTGATACTTATCTTGAGGATGCAGAGAAGGGCGGCCTACCGCTTGCTACTCTGATGGGCAAGTTGTTCGATGACGCGACTGGTGACATCGACGCGTTTGAGTTTCGTTACACAAACGAGAATGACACACAGACCTTGGAGCTTCGTATTGGTACGGACGGGGATTTCCAAGAGGTTGCATCTTTTACGCAGCTATTCACTGACTTAGCTAACTTCAAAGCCACTGCTCTTTCCGACATGGAAGTGAAGCGGGCTGATGCAGAGCAGAGTGCGCAGGAAGCCCTTGCTTCTGAAACTGCCACGGCACTTGCTCAGTCAGCATCTGAGGCAGCCAGAGACGACGCGCAGAGTGCGCGAGACCTCTCTCAAACTTATGCGAACCAAGCGTACCAAACCACACCAACCGTGATCCAGCAGGGCATCTTACTGGCCCAACTGCACGGTGAGCTATTCAACGGGAGTTCTCTCTAATGCCAAACATTTCGGTATCAAACCAGCAGGCTCTCGCAGACGAACTTGCCCAGCGCTTGACCACATTAACAGCATCAACGCCCAACGCCGACTTGGTGTACTTGGCGCGTATGATCGAGATCTTTAACGGCAACGCCAACCTTTCGGCAGTGTCGTCAGAAGGGGATACGCAACTATCGCGCGTCCAAACAGCGGGTGATCAGGAGATTGTTGACGTACAATCTGAAGGCTCCACGCAAGTAAGCGCCGTGCAGGCAGCATCGGCAACCGAGCAGAACGCTCTTAACGGCCTACAGACAAGCATCCAGTCAGCGTTGAACGCTTACGCGATGTCACCGTCTAAGGTCTTTTTCCTGTCACAATCGTAAACGAGGACAACCATGGCAAACGGACTATTAGGAAAAAAGGTCGTAAATGCTCGCGATACGGAAGTAGTTTACACTGTACCCGCTTCACGAACTTCGACCTTTAACATCAACGTACTGAACAACGGTGGCAACGCTGCCACTGTGAACGTGTACGTATCGGACAAAACCTACCAGACGCGGGACTTCGAAAACTACCTCGCGCCTCTAAACTACAACAAAGCATGGGTTTCTGCTGACACAGACAACACCCTCGACTTGATTGGCAAGAGCACATCTAAGATGATGACCGCGCTCAAGACCACGCCTGTTGAGCCAGTCGCTGCTAACACAGCGTCCAGCCCCATCGCTTCTAAGAAGATTGAAACTTTGCAGACAGCAAATGCTGACGGCAATTTCTTCTTAGTCAGCGACCCATCAGCAGTTGGCAACCCGCTTCCATTCTACAATGGCGGCGAGCTTTATGTACGTTCCGCTCCTGACGGTGGCGTATATACATTCGACAACTACTTCTCAGGCGGGGCTTCTACTACAGCGGCGTCAAACTACGGTCAAACCGCCACAGACAACATTCTTTGGGCCACAAACCAAGACGCGGCCTTTGCTCTTACTTACGTACAGGGCGTTCCTGGCGGCGCAGGCTCAGTTGTGAACTCGATTGCGGATTACCGTGCGACTGGTGCGACCTACGGCTCTGCCTTTACTTGGGGTTTGGGTGCTATCAGTAAGATTGCTGGCGTCAAAACTGCTGAAGAGCGCTTCATCATCGGCACAACTACTGGCTTTAACTACATGTCCAACGACGACACGCCAGAAACTCAGGCCGAGTTCCAGTCCAACACCATGTCACCACCTACAGGTATCTCAGGATACATGATTGGTGCGGCAGCTATCGAAGGCTCCACCGTAGGCGAGGGCAACCTTTACATTGCTTACTCAGGAAACAAGGTTGCGTACGCTGCGTACACAGCAGCAGCTCCGTTTCCGACTACTGGTTACAGCGTGTTCGACTTCCCAGCGGGCGTCACATACGACAACGTGGTTGATATTCGCGCAGAAGGTTCGAACTTCGTTATTGTTACATCGACAGGCGAGAAGCAAAGCTCCTCGGATCTTGGCGTGACTTGGACTGTAGCTAAGAGCTACGCGGCCCAGCCAATCGGCATCTCGGTCGCCAGCATTGACGCTCAGAACAAGTTCGTGAACGACGACCTTTCCACTAACGTAACAGAGCTTACCTTCGTACGCGGTCGTACGTATCGCTTGCATCAGCTTGCCGCTGGTAACAACGGCCATCCACTACAGTTCTCTGAAGTGCGCGGTGGGCCACATTCAAACGGCACGCCTTACTCTACAGGCATGACCTTCATGATGGGCAACCCTACTGCTACAGCTCCGTTCGCAGTAACTTCCACAACCAATGCTGACTGGGTTAGCGGCCATGCGACCTACAACGGCCAAGCCCGCATCATCGAGTGGGAAGTCCCTTCATCGGCTCCTGACACACTGTACTTCTACTGCCCGAACCACACCGATATGGGCTACGCGATTTCAATCGTAAACGAAGATACTGTTGCACCTCACGACACAGAAACAGCCCTTGCAACCGTCAATATCTACAACGCTGACAACGGCGATGCGGATCGGCGCTATGATCTGACCTTCGACGGCAACGCCTTCATGCGCGAAAAGCGTTTCTATGCACTGCCTCTCGTGGACAAGTATGAAACTTCTGAAATTGCCAGTGGTGAAATACTTGAGCGCACAGCCGTGATGGCCTCTGAAGGCGAGCAAGTAATTGTAACTACGGACGAGGATCAAGTTGTGGTTCGCGTTCACGGCATCGAGGAATAAGCAAACATGGCACGTATCCGTAGACCCAAAAAGATTAACGGCTCAGAGTACACCTTTGGTGGTGGCTCTGGGGCGGCTGCGGCTGCTGTCGCAGTCGGTGGTTTAGTAAAGATTGCAAAGGGCCACCCAGATACAAGCAACGCCAACCACGATGGCTTTATAGCTAACGGCAGCACTATCACCGTAACCCTTGATGCTAACACCTCTATCCCTACAAAGGACCAGTATGTTTACATCGACAACGCTTTCGAGACTGAAACTGGTCAAGTCACTTACGAATTTCTGAATGGCGATACAGCACTCCCTGCTGGCATCACTTTTTCGGAAAATAGTGACAGCAGTAACACTGACAAGGGCGAAGCACGTTTTTACGGGACACCATCTTCTGTGGGAACAAACTCTTTCAAGGTCAAAGTAACCTACCCACAAGGTACTGAAGCCGAGCAAGTTGAGTTCACATACGTTCTTAAAGTTCTGCCTTCAGGCACTACACCTGTTTGGTCTAGCACCTCCCTCCCAGCGCGTTTCATTCGTAATACTCCTACGGAAGTTACAATCGCAGCGGGTCCAACTACTTCTTACTCAGGCGCGACTTACAGCTTGTCAAACGTCAGCGGCTTTAATTCGGGTGTCACGCCTATCATTGAGCCTGATACGGGCCGCGTTTACCTTGCTTCCGTTGGCGACATTCAAGCGGCTGCAACTGTTCACACCTTCACGGTAACAGTAGACCTTGGCGAATACGGCACAGTGTCTCAGGTCTTCACTGACAGCATAGCATACGGTGACGCATATGGTTCGCGTGTGTTCGGGCCGACAAATGCAAGGACGTATTATAACAGCAGTCAACAATATAGCCTGGGCGATGAAGATACTTGGTTTAATCCCATCAAAGGTTCTGGCGCACTCCGTCGAGTATGGGACATAGCAGAAGACACATCGCCTTACGCACATAATGATGGGTATGGTTGTCACCCCGAACTGAACTGGAACCAAAACCTATCTTATTACAACGATACGCGTCCGTATTGGAAAAACGGAATTATGGGCATTTACCCTGGTGGCGGCAACTTGAATGTCTCCAACAGCAACTATGGATATGTCTCTGGATACTGGACAGTCCCAGAGGGGGTTGAAAAAATTGCGGTTGTTTGTGTGGGCGGCGGTTCTGGTGGCGCGTACAACTGGGCCTCAGATGGCGGTGGGTCGGGCGGTTTAGCTTGGATGAACGGAATTACAACAACCCCTGGCGAAGTTATGCAATGGTGCTGGGGGTTGGGAAGACAGGGTGAAGGCAATAATGGCAGTTATGGCGCGGGAGGCACTTGGCTGAAGCGGCATTCTGGTGGTGCCAATACAGATTTTATTATCTTCGCTCAAGGCGGTGGTTATAATGCTTTTCAAAGCAGCAGTCCCAACGGTCGGACGAATGGCATTGGTGCTGGCTTAACTATGAATGACCTTACTTATTGGGAAAAAGGCAACTCATACGGTCAAAACGACAGTCGTGATAGTGGCGGTTTTGGAGTGAATGCTAACGAAGGCTCTCCCGTAGACGATGGTACTGGCACTATGTGGCACTATGGTGGCGGAGCGGGTTACTATGCTTCTGGAAACCGTGAAGGTATGGGTATGCCAGGGTATCAGGGAAACAGGCAAACTCACGGCCATAGCCAACAAGGCTCGTTCGGCGGCGGTGGCAATGGCTACGAATATTCTTCCACGCATGGCGAGGGTGGTGGCGGCGGCGTTGGCCTAGATGGTCAAGGCGCGAGAGGGGACCGTTCTGGCACTAACGCCGTCCCTCGTACCTCACCCCACGCGGGCAGCGGGAACGCAGCCAACCAAGGTAACTGGTCTTCGTACAACTTTGGCTCCCCTTGCTTCTACGGCGGCGGTGGCGGCGGTTCGGGCGGTACGCGAGGCGCGTATGGCGAAAACCCATACACGGGCGGCGCGGAAAACGGTAACGGCACTTATCACCGAGTTGGTGGCCTTCATGGCGGCGGCGGCGGTGGATCAGGCACAAGCTCTGGCGGCGGACACGGCGCACCAGGAGGTCTTCGTATCATCTGGGGTGTTGGCGCAGACGGGACTGACCGCAGCTTCCCGTTCACCTACTGCTCCGAAAATCCGAACATGAAATACAATGGAGAGTAATAATGACCGTAGATCGTAATCTCCTTATTAAAAACATGCGGGCAACCCGCGACGAGAAGTTAGCCATAAGTGACGTGGATATGCTTCGTAAAATAGAGGACGCTGCTAGTTTTGCAGCGTTCTCAACGGCTCGTGCCGATTGGTCAACATACCGCGAGGCACTTCGCAACCTTCCTTCAACGGTTCCAGATACAATCGAGGACGACTACTCGAATGTACCCGCTATGCCACTTTCACCAACAGAGGCCGCAGCCTTACCCTCAGAGGACTAAAGATGAAATTCATTCCTTACATTGACCAACATGACATCACTCACCATGTGGACGTTTCCCAAGTAATGTACACAGAAACGGCTATGCTAGGCCCACATGACGAAGAGGGTAATCCATCTATTACTGGCACTCGTATCTGTTTGGCTACTCAAGTGGGCGGCTATGTTTTCTCAAAGGAGCCGCCAGAGGTTATCTGGCCTCGTATTCTTGAAGCCTTGAAGTAGGACGACACTGATCCCCTTCAGTCATAAATTGCTAATAAGGAGACAGTCCCTATGGCCAAAAAACCGCTCAGTAAAAAGTCTATGCCGTGCAACAAACCTCGTCGCGCCCCAGCAGGCTCGAAGAAGAAGTCTGTTGTGAAGGCATGTTCGGGCGGTAAGGAAAAGATTGTTCGTTTTGGTGACAGCAAGATGACCATCAAGAAGTCCAAGCCAGCTCGCAAGAAATCTTACTGTGCGCGTTCTGGTGGCATCAAGGGCGGTAGCAATAAATTGAGTGCAAACTACTGGTCAAGAAAAGCGTGGAACTGTTGACATGGGAGATCTCAAAGTACCTCTCGCATTGGTGCTTGCAATGGCTGCACAGCTTGTTGGCGGTGTTTGGTGGATCAGCGAGCAGGCTCACAGAATAGAATACGTCGAGGCTGACGTAGTGTCTATGAAAGTGGATTTAGAGAACGTGATTGAGCACACTGCTAAACTTATCACTTTCGCCACGTTCACCGAAAACAGATGGGCTGAAGCATATACCGACGACATGACTTACGTTCGATTGTTCGGCAGTAGAGATCCAAGAGGGGTGCAATAAATGGCGAAGACATCCAAGGCCGTAAAGAAGCTCGGCAAGAAAACTCAGACAGGCAAGATGCAGCATAAAGACTGCCCCTGTACGCAAGGATAGATCATGGCCAAGAAGCCCGCCAAGAAAAAGCTCGACGCCTGCGCAAAGAAGGTGAAGTCACGATACAAGGTCTGGCCCAGCGCGTACGCATCTGGCGCAGTTTCAAAGTGCCGAAAAGTTGGCGCAAAGAACTGGGGGAACAAAAGTGGCAAAAGAAAATAGTCTACGCACCTGGTTCGCTCAAAACGGAGGTGAGGGCTGGATAGATTGCAAGACAGGCAAGCCCTGCGGTCGCAAGAAGGGTGAAACTCGCAAGTCATATCCAGCGTGCCGCCCGACTAAGGCGAAATGCAACAGCGCCGCCAAGAAGAAAACAAGTTCGAAACGTATCTCGTGGAAAAAAGGAAAGAAATAATGAAGTACGGAAAAGCCAAAAGCGCGGTCAAGAAGAAAGCGTGTTCCCCCGTTCGAGCTGGCAAAGCGCCAGTCAAGAAAAAGCCTTCTGGCTTGAAAGCCAAGTAACCAAACACATTCACCATGAACATCAAAAGCAACATTAAAAACATAAAAGAGCTTTCTGAAAGTAAAGGGTGGGAGACCATAAACGAAGTGATGAAGGAAGAGATCCTTCAGCTTGCTTTGCAAATGGCTCGTACCCAAGAAATGACGCAACAGCAGATGGACTTTCAGCGAGGCGCAATATGGGCAGCAGAGCAAATGCTCAATCTGCCCCAACGGCTCATCCTTAAACTAGAGGGTGAGCTTTCACTTGATGAAGCCACGAGCCGCCAAGGCCGCTCAGAAAGGAACTAACATGGCCATTGAACCTAAAATGGATAACGACCAAGTAGCACGCATCGCAGCACGCCAAATGGGCGGCCCTGCGCCAGAACCTTCCGCACCGAAGGATGCGCCAGAAACCGCCCAAGAGAAGGCGATCTCTGCGGCGTCTCCCGAAACAGAGGGCGACAAAACGCAAGCTGAAGCGGTCATCTACAATGTGAAGATTGGCGAAGAAGACCGTCAGCTTTCGCCTTCTCAGATTGCGGGTACGTACGAACGCTATCGCGACCTCAACTACAAGCAAGCTCAGATGAAGCCTATCAACGACATAGCTAACTTAGTTATGGAGAAGACGGGCCGCAACGCCGAGGACACTGCCAAACTTATGGCGGCAGCTTTGAAGTCAATGACTAAGAACACTCAGATGGGCAACGACCGCCCAGCACAGCCAGGGGTCGCACAGCCAGTTACCGCACAAAAAGGTGACGCTGCTGCAATGTCCGCAAAGCTGGCGGAAGAGTTTTCGAAGTACGAAGACGAAAATGCTATCTCTTTACCACCAGGCTATCGTGAGCAATATGACCGCATGGGACGTATGGAGCAGGCTATGGGTTCTCAGATGCAGATGATGCAGAAGATCCTACAGCAAGCACAACAAGCTGGTCAGCAGGGGAACGACAGTCGAGATCAGGCTATCGGCTCTCGTGAAGAGGCTATCATGCAATCCATCCGAAACAACTTGGATCGTGCGCAGCAAGCAGCAGGGCTTCCTGATGAGGCTATCGACGACTTCCGTGCGTATGCTTTGGAACGTGGGTACACAGCAGAGGACTTCGCTGACACCAGCCTTACTGAGAAAGTCATCAACGACTTTAAAAACCAAATGAATACGCCTGAGTTCGAACGCTTACGCGAAATGGCAGGCCGTCGTGAGGCGTACTTACGCTCTCAAGCGGGCGGGCCGACTAGCCAAGCAGCCGAAACAGGCGGTGATGATACCCTCGCACGACTTGCAGCAGGCGCTATGAACCGCCGTATGGGTTAGGAAAAGTCGGCCTTCGGGCCGATTTTTTTTCATGTGGGACGACCACTACAAAGTTTTCTGACAATATCTAGTTAATGTCGATTGGCGCTACGGCTCCCTTTACGTCGATGTTGCATAAGGGACGAAGGGTCTGCGCGTGAATGTTCCGCGTGATCTTGAGTACCTCGCATAAATGTAACCTAAACCTAAAGGAGACTAGCAATGGCTGGTATTCAAGGACTGCGGGGCACTGGACAGTTTACAAACGACTTCCGCCCTAAGAACTATCGCGAATTATTTTCGCTGCTGGAGCCAAATGGCAACGCACCCCTCAACGCATTGTTGTCAATGACTTCTTCTGAAGCCACTGACGATCCAGAGTATAAGAACTTCCGCGACGAACTTCCCGCTCGTGCATTGGTAGCTAATGGCGCTGCAACAAACAGCGCAACTACAATTACTATCACTGACAACGACGCTGGTACGTTTGCTGTAGCTGGTACACTTATCGTGAACTCAGCGACTGGCGAAGTAATGCGTGCAACGGCTGACAGCACAGCAACTCAACTTACTGTTGAGCGTGCCATCGGCGGCGGCGCAGCGTCTATCGCTGACGGTGCTGAGTTGTTCATCGCGGGTACAGCGTACGAAGAAGGCGCGACATCACCAACTGGCATCTCATTCGATGCGAGCGTGGCGTCCAACTTCACACAAATTTTCCGTACTGCCTTCACAGTTACAGAAACTTTGCGTGCGACTAACCTTCGTACAGGCGACAAAGAAGACGAGATGGCGACTAAAGCTCTCAAATTGCACATGCAAGACATTGAGCGCGCTATGTTCTTCGGCAAAAAGCATGAAGCTAATGCCTCTTCTTCACAGCCAACTCGCTACACAGGCGGCTTGATCAACACAATCACTAACGTGAATGACCGATCAACTGCATCAGGCGCAATGACTGAAGACCAGTTTGACCGCGCTCTGATCGAGGACGTGTTCGCTTTCGGTTCAAACCAGAAGATCATGTTCTGCGGCGCTAAAGTTGCAGGCCACCTTCAGAAGTTTGGCAAAGACCGTTGGCAGCCAACTGTTGTCGAGGGAACGTACGGTGTGAACCTTACTCGCTATTCAACCTTTGCAGGCGACTTGATGGTGCATTTGCACCCACAATTCCGTCAGGTGCCAGGGATGGACAACGCGGCGGTGATCATTGATTTCCCTCACTTAAAGTATCGTTTCATGGAAGGTCGCGACACACAGTTGCTTCGTGATCGTCAAGCGAATGATATGGATGCAGTCAAGCACGAGTACCTAACCGAATGTGGTTTGGAATTGCTTCAAGACAAAACGCACCATTACATCAAGAACTGGAACGCTGTAGCTTAATCCTCCCAGATAGCTACACGACTAGAGAGGGCTGCGCTTATGCGTGGCCCTTTCGCATTAGGGACGACTACACCGCATATAAACCCCATAAATGAACAGACAATCCCAAAGGAGAAGCTCAATGGCACGCAAACGCGCACGTACAGAGGACGGTCACTTCGTAGCTGACGATCCATCCACGCCCGAAAACGAGGCATGGACTGAAGATAAGTCCCAGCGACGTGAGGCTGCGTCCAAGAAAGCAAAGGCAAAGAAGGCTCCCGAGCCTCAATCTGCATTCACAATGTTCGTATCATCAAGCCCAGAAACTTCGGTTTACGACCTACGGGTTGGCGAGGCGCGAGTTCGCGGTATCTGGGATGGCTCACGGCAGCACGTAAGCTGGCGCGTACCATCTGATTTAACCGAAGCCCTCATGAAGCACCACATGGTTTGGTCTGGCCGAGTGATTAACGCAGAGGAAGACTAAATGGCTGAGAAGAGCGTACAGAAGCCCTTCTCTGCGGGCAGGGGCGACCACTCCCCACTAGAAAACTTAGTACGCTCTGCTCTCGTTAGAGCGGGCAACTTCTCTCCGTCCCGTGTGGATGGTGAGGTCATGATGCTCATGATCGAACTTGCCAACCGAGTGATAGAGGACTTGCGGCAGCATCCATACTATAGCGGCGAAGACATTGATTACTACAACGACATAACTGAAATACGTCCCGTACCCGACATGATCATGATTGATGGCCTAACGGCTCATTACTTCATTCAGCAAGGCTCGGACAAGGCTATGATCTTTCTTCAGTTGTATCAGGCGAACATGGCAAACCTGTTGCACGAGCGTTCGTACGGAAACAAGAAGTACGAAATGAAGATAGTGGATGGCGGATCTAATCACAGGTACATGTAATGTCGAGACTTGCCTATTCCCCAATATCTATTAAGTCCACAAGCCGTACCTATTACGGCTTTCGTGGTATTGACCGTTCTCGCGACGTTACTGCGTTGGAGACCGAGGAGGAGCAAAACTTCTGGCAGTTAGACAACTGCTTTGTTGACTACCGAGGTCAGCTTATTCGCGACCCAGCTTTCTATCTCCACAAGGGATCGAACCGATTTCCCGTAAAGTGCTTGCGTTTCTACAACCGTGATGGCGTGTGCTTTGCAGAGGAAGACGCGGCGGGAACCCACCTCGCGTCTGATAGGGGGCATCAACTTCTTAACGCGTTTTCCAAGGACGCAATCGTTTCTATGACTAACTTCCAGGGTAAAGTGCATATCTTCAATCAAGATACGCGTATGTACCGTTATGATGGGTTTGAGTTCTCGACATCTACGGCTTCGATCAAGCCGAAGTTCGGCGTACCTATTCAGCGCCGCCTTGCTGCTGCTGGGTTTAAGGATAGGCCCACGACTATTGAGTTCTCTCGCGTAGACAATCCCGACATTTTCTTGGAGGAAGAAGCGCCTACCGAAGAAGTCACACGGGCAGCGTTCATCGACATCAGTAACCTTATCGGCACAGCCGATGAGATTGTTGGGATGGGTACGTTCGAAGCAAACCGTCTTGCTGTCTTCACCAGAGACCAGACGCTTGTTTACATCATTGACCCTGACTTTGAAGAGTGGCAGCTCGACAGTCGTGCTAATCTCCGCATCGGGTGTATATCTCACAATACGATTGTGAACGCTGGATCAGATCTCCTATTCTGTTCTCGTCGCGGTATTCACTCAATTATGCGCTCCGAGCAGAACGGCATTACCATCGCGGAAGCATCTCTGTCTGATGAGGTTGAGCCTTTATACCAAGAACTCGTACGCACAACGCCAAATCCAGAGAGCATATCGGCGGTCTATGACCCTGATACGCAATCTTACCACGTATTCTTTCCAAGGCCAGGTGGCACCCAGACAACCCGATTGTCTATGAACTTCCGTGCTGGGTACAAGCTCGTAAACTTTCAGTTAGGTGACACTCTTTTGCCGCGTTGCGGCACGTTCTTGGGTGGCAGGCTAATGTTCGGAACAGCCGATGGTGTGTACGAAGCGACGGCGCGTACGTTCGTTCAGGACACAGGGCTTTCAGATCTTCGTAGATCTCCAATGAACGCAGAGACACCAGTTCTTTGGTTGGGTGACTTTCTAGGAACGAAGAGGTCTCACACATTCATTGTGCAAGCAACTGGCCGTGGCCGTTTCTACGTAGATATTACAGATGAAAATGGTTCCGACATTGGATCTATTGAGGTGAACCTTGATCGTATTGAAGGTGATAAGCGGTGGGGCGATGCTCCGCTGGTTCAAGACTATTCTTTCCCGTTTAACCACGTTTTCCGTGGGCTTCGCCTACGCTTTCGTACTGAAGACAAAGACGTTGATACCGACTGCACGGTTATCAGTTTCGCGTTCCTACTACACAAGGAGAAATAAGATGGCTCGCTTAAAAGTCCTGTACCCAGGAAACCATACGAGTTCAGGAAATATCGGCGCAGACATCGAGAATATCGTGCGCTATCTGAACTCTGCTGAACTAGGAGACAGCACTGTTGCTGAACTCTTGAAGATTTTGTTTGATAAAGAGGGCGTGTTGCAAGCTCCTATTCAGATCAGGAACGACAACATTAACGGCCTTGAGTACCGAGTGGGTAGTTACCCCGAAGCCGAAGACGGCTGGAAACCCCTTGCTACAGCTACGGAATTGCGCGGGGCCGCTGGGTCTGATGTGGGAACTATCGGGGCACCGTTGTTCTCATCACGTCTCGACCTTGTTATCAACGCGGCAGACGGTGACGGAGTTATAGCAAACCCAACAGGTACAGTTGCTTTCAACTACATCCACGAGATTGCCGACCGTATAGTAATATACCTCAATGGTGCTCTCCTAGCCGAAGCAGATTATACAAACGATCCTGCCGCTAATACAGTGACATTGAATGACGCGACAGAAGATGGCGACCTTGTAACAATTTATAAAGTCCAGTCTGCCAACGACAGTGGGTTTACACGGCAAGACGTACTGGCTGGACAGTCTCAAGCTGTGTTCCCATTCGTACACAACGAAGACCAAAAGGTTCTCGTGTACCGAAACGGCATCTTGCAGCGACAGGGCGGTACGAACGATTACACCCAGCAGCCTGCTAACTCTACTATTACGTTCACGTCTGCTTTGACAGAGAACGATCTTGTCACGCTGGTCATTGTGGAAGATACTTCTCAGGTTCGTGTTTCGGGCCTCATGACTGAAGATAAGTTTACAGATAGCAATGGCTTCGTACCGTTCGCCAAACTGTCTATCTCGGATGATGAGATCCCTCAGACCAAAGTAAACGGCATCTCTACACTCTTAGCAAACCGTGGTCGCGTTTACGTTAGCCCATCCGAGCCTCAGTCAGCCAATGCTGGCGACTTCTGGGTAGACATTGCGGCCTCACCAAACGTATTGAAATTTTACAACGGGACAGGCTGGCTCCTAACCTCACCAGACACAGGTATTCCTGCGTTTGCTACGACGAACGCGCTTCAGTTCCTGCGGGTCAACTCGACTGGCGGTGGGCTTGAATTTGCAGACGTAGACTTTACGGCCCTAATACCTAAGACCTACATCGGTGCCGCCGATGGGGTTGCTGGACTAGATGCTACGGGTCGTCTCCCAATCGCGCAGCGTCCCGATACGTTCGCTACGCGGTCATTCTTTTTCCAAAAAGACGGATCTATTTCAAACGATGATTTGGTCGTTACGCGTGCCTTCAAGCAAAACGTACGAATAGATGCGATTGCCGCAAAGACAAATGCGGGTACTGCCAACATTCAGCTAAAAGTTAATGGCATCAACGCGGGTGACGTTATCCCAGTAAGCTCAACTCTTACTGAGCAAAACCTATCCGCATCAATCGCTATCGACGCCACGACCACCTCTCGCGAGATTGCCTTTTCGGTAACTTCTGCAACTGGTGTGACTGACATCGAAGTAACCTTGGCGGCTGTCATCACCAATGTCTGACCTTAATCTCAGCCCACAAGAACAGAATATTGTCGATTACCATAATGGGTCGATGAGTTCTGGTCGTGTGGGCAGGGATGATCAAGGCAGACCAATGACGGTTTATTCGACTGGTATCATGATCGAGAAAGGCCCGCACAAGGGTAAGTTCGTATCAGTCCCTGGGTGGGTGCCAGAAGTAAACCCAGACAGACCATTAACCGAGCGTGAGGCGTTCGAACATTGGGAAGACGAGATCAACAAGGGCACATGGCCTTTCTACGGAAGCGGCGAAGAGCTGAACAATCGGTCTCAAGATATGCACAGGATAATGGATATGGACGCTGACATCATCAATCAAAACATGGGGCAGGACGGGAAGCAGTCCATTCATGTAACGCCAGAAGAGGCTCAAATCGTAGAGCAAATAGAAGGTAGGATGCAGCGGCCTCGTGGCCCCGTTCAAGACTTTAAATGGGCGGACGTACGCCACCTGTACCCAGTTGGTGCAAGTAAGGCTCAGATAGAGCTGGGCGGCCCAATGAGGACTTCGGGTCTTGCGTACGTCGATAACAAGATGGGCCTTAGTGCTGACATGCGAGGCAATAAAACGCCCGAACACTTACAGCGTCAGCACGACGACATTCGTTCGTACATGGCATCAGAGATGTCAAAGAACGCTATTGAAAGTTATCGAGCGTCGTTACCCCGAGAAGTGCAGGATCAAATGTCGGGTGAATTGATGATCGAGCAAGGTCGCGATGGGATGTATAGCTTGATCCTTGGAGACGATGCTACAGGCTATACCGAGCTAAGTTACGGTACAGATGAGCAGAGTTACTTCGACGCCTTGTCTGACGCGAAAAGAGCGTTTGGGCATATGGGGGAAACAGGAGACGCCGCTATAAATGCAGGGTTTCTAGGGCGCGTAGGCTCCGCTGGGCTGTATGGTCGTCGTCAAAGAAACGAACTCCAAGAAGAGATGATGCACAACTACAACGAAGCTCGTCGCTACATGGAAGTTGATAGATCTCTGGCCGCAGAGGCTCTTCAGTCCGCTGACATGATAGGTGACGAAGTTAAGCGCCGAGATCGAAAGCCAGAAACAAACGCTCACCCATACACTGATCGAGTTCTTAGAAGGGATGCTAAACGGCGGGCGTCCAAAATGATGATGGAATAGGGACGACTGTAGCATGTCGATTACCCTATAGTTTCTTAACAGCACAGGAGGCCATTATGGCATTTAGCGACGTTTTCGGCCCGAACACGGGCACTTCAATTTCAGACCGCAAGGCAGCAGCCGCTATAGACGCTAAGTCTAGCGACATGGGCCGCGAAGGCGATAGCATGGTTGTTCGCGCATCACCGTTCACAATTAAGTTGTTGCAGGACATTGGCGGCGCAGGATCGTTCAACCCTGAGACGGGCATGATTGAGTTCTACGGCTTAGATGATGCGATTAAAAAGAACGTCCAAAGCTACGGAAACGATTACGCACGCAATAAGTATAAGTAAGGCCGCGCGATAAATGTCATCCGTTACATACTCACATATAGTCGCTGACAAAAAACATGTCGATGCACTCGCGTCACTTGGGCAAGAAATGCACGCTGAGAGTTCTTACTCTAAACTTGAGTTTGATCCGAAGCGAGTTTTTGAGACTTTTGACTGGTACTTAAACGATGACAACAGAACGGCGATTGTAGCTTGGAAGGGCGACACCCCCGTAGGGTTATATGCGGGGTACGTGTCCAAGTATTACTTTAGCAACGACACTGTAGCCAACGACATCGCATGGTTCGTCACTAAGGGTATGCGCGGTACGCGGGTGGGCTTGCGACTTTTAGATAAGTTCGAAGAATGGGCCTTGAGTAAGGGCGTTAAGGAAGTACGCATTGGCTACTCCACCGACATAAACCCGAAAGCATTCAACAGCCTTATGGAAAAACGCGGATACCAAGTTGTAGGCGCAAACTATCGTTTGGAGAAGAAAAAATGAGACATTCAATCAACGAACTTTTGTTCCCAGGCCGATACCGTTTGCCACTCTTCAAGGGTGATGACGGGGGCAACGGCGGCGACGGTGGCGGCAGCAGCCAAACGATCAATAGCGGTGACACTCTTTCTCAGATTGCGTTAGACAACAACACGACTGTTGAGGCTCTTGCCGCAGCTAATAATATTTCTGACCCAGACAAGATCCAAGCTGGTGCTACACTAAACATCCCTGGAGGGGGTGGCGGCAGCAACACTGCGGGCCAAAATATTGCCAACGCCCTGACCGGGGGCGACAACAAGGAGTATAAGGGCGGCAAGCTCTACAATACGGATGACGAAGGGAACACGACAACCTTGGTCACAGAAAATACTGGCTTCCAAGATTTGCAGAACGCTCTTACGGGGTTTGATGACGCTGACTACGTTGATGGTCAGCTTGTTAACACTGGTAGCGGCAACGCAACTAACGCGACTGTCGTTAAAAAAGAAGATCACCAAACTATAAACGATGATGATAACAAGGAAGTAAGGCAAATAGCCACTGTAGATACCTCCACTACTACGGACACTAGTACAGATACTGGTACGGATACTGGTACGGATACTGGCACGGATACTGGCACTGACACCGCCACAACCACAGATACCACTGGCGACGGCGCTGGTCTCACTAACACAGGCAGCACTAATGTAAATGCTGACTTGCAAGCCGAGATTGACGCATTAAACGCGCAGATCGCGGCCTTGTCTGCAAACAGTGGTGGCGGTGGTGGAACCACTATAGTCTATGAAGGCGCAGGAGAAACAAACACCGCGCTACCAGATGACTATCTTACGGAAGCTGACCTTGCTAAGTACCTCGACAATCTTGACCTTGGGTCTAACTCTTACGATCCAGCGGCATTTATGAACGCGTACGGCTTCGCCCTCGACCCAAACGCGATGGGTGGCCTTATTCCAACATCAGCAAGCAACGGCGCTTACGTACGTCGCGCGGTCAGAGACAAAGACACAGGGGAAATTCGGTACGTCAATGTGCCGATTGGCATGGGGTCTCTTGGCGGCAATAACGGGATGAGCCAGTTTAGAAACGAGCGGAGAACTGGCTTCGGTTCATTCGTATAGGAGCTAAGTAATGGTTGTTAACATGCTCATGACGGGACTAAGTGCCGTCAACATGCTCAGTTCCAATAACAGAGCAAACAAGGCTGCCGCCCAGCAAAACATGCTGACCGCTGCCGAGGTTGCTCGCAACGAAAAGATTATGGAACTTTACTCTCAGGGTTCTGAAGAGATGAAGTCCATAATGTCAGAGCTGTATGGCGGCTTTGGCACTTACGACGACGTGAGCGTTGAAAACTTCAAAGGTATGCGCGAATACTTTTCGAAGTCTCGTCAGCTTGACGAGTTAAAGAACCGTGGTGAAATAAGCGACGAAGAAGCTCGCGACTTACAGATGCTCTTCAACGTGGAGAGCGATTTCCGCGACAAGTCTATGAGATGGCAGAGCCAAGGCGAGGGCCGAGTTTCTGATCAAGATGCTGTCTTCGATTACAATGCTCCAAGTACGTACGATATGTCACGAGACATCGACGGAATTGCTAGTAAGTTTATCAACGCGCGTATGGAAAATGCGAGAGGTTCTGCTGACCGCATGTATTCAAAAGGCGCTGCGGATCTAATCCGTCGCGGGTTGGCAAGTGACCAAGGCGGTCAAGGTCGGGGCGGCGGTTCTACTCTTGAAGTAGAACTGGCACGAAGCGCAGCGGACTTCGAGCAGAAAGCTCTGAACGACGCTATGGTTGCGGGTATGGACGACGCTCTTCGTTATACGAAAGGCGTACAAGAAGCTACGGCAGGCGAGCAGCTAATGAACCTTGCGGAGCGTAACTTCGGCCAAGACTTGATCCAGAATGCAAGCAGCTACGCGAACGATGCAGTCACACGCGAAATCAATATGGGCAACTATGGTATGGATGTGTACGGCAACTACAATGACGCGCGTACTCAAGCTATATCTGATCTTAGCTCGATCCAGAACTTGCGTAACGATACGGCATTGACTGACTACCTCACAGGTCTAAGCACCATGAACACACAGTCAGGCGTATTTAACGATTACGTTGCAAATCAAATGACGATGGCAGCATCTCCGTACAAATTTGCAGCGGACGGAAATACGGGCGCTGGGTTCGGCAATGCCCTCACTGCTGCGAATAATCTTACATCCACAATGGTTTCCAATGCTGAAAACGCTGGCGGCGCATTTGGTGACTACCTTGATAAGTGGCTTAACACTGACAAGACGCAAATAAAGTAAGGATACTCATATGTTCTTTGGCCTCAAAGAGATGTCCAACTCTATGCAACGAGGCGAAGAGCGTCGGAGCAATCAGAGAAAAGACAACGCCCGCTTGTATAATGAGTTCGTTAAGATGAACCCAGGCGCTTCCACTCAGGAGCGCCTAGACTTTGCGAACAAGCTCATAAAAGAAACTGGTGCGGGTAGCGCTGGACTTCCTACGAAATCCCAAATGGAGGGTAACGTAAAGAAGTACAAAGACCAGCAGGCCAAGAAGGCCGCTGCTGAAGCGCGTGCTCAAAAGGACCGTGAGCAAGCACGAGCGATTAGAGGACTTCAGAACTCGACAGCTATTGGTGACGCATTGGCGGGCACTTGGGGAACACCTGATTTTGACGCTGGCCTAAAAGCGCAGTTCGAAGCTACAGGTACAGATCTGTCATTGTTACCAAACGCCCGAAAGCAGGCGGAAAGCGCCGCTTGGGTTTCGTGGATGAACAACAACAAGGGCTTGATAGACGCGTACGTAAAAAGCCCATCCCAAGCAGCCCTCGATGCCCTTACCGCAGCGGGCGGAAACATCTGGCAGGAAAAAATTACGGGATCATACAATCCTGTCCTTGAACGTCACTTGGGCCAGCAGCGCTTGAGCGCAAAGGTAGACATTGAAGCCTTGAGGAACATGACTGACCAGGATGCTCAAGAGGCTCAAATAGCCATAATTAAACAAAAGTATCCAGACCTTAAAAACGAATTAA
>VMHT01136298.1_pt1 | contig 24836 bp, 25 predicted proteins | sample 4693611 | NCBI WGS metagenome assembly VMHT01 (sample SAMN12280063, study PRJNA550983) | marine metagenome | isolation source: seawater sampled from same location over 5 years 0.02-0.2 micron viral filtrate | place: USA: collected off the coast of southern California halfway between the port... ...
GCTACCCGTCCACCGGGCATCAAACGGGTCCGTGCACCGAAGGTAAACCACTCGTATGCCTTCTCGAATACCTCGAAGTTGCCATTGATGACGTCTTGCTCAGAGTGAGGGTCATCGACCAGAAGTAAATCGGCACCGCGACCAGCAAGAGCGCTACCAATACCACACGCATAGTATTCTCCACCGACGTTCGTGTTCCATCTACCTGCTGACTTGCTATCCTGTGCTAGCATTGTGGTAGGAAATACACTTTTGTACTGATCTGTGGCAATCAGGTTACGTACCTTTCGCCCGAAATCCACCGCCAGATCCGTGGTGTGGGACACCATCATGACCTTTTTATCGGGATTTCGACCTAAAAACCACGCTGGATAGAAGATAGAAACAAGCTGAGATTTGCCGTGACGGGGCGGTATATTGACGCAAACACGGTCTTTATCGCCCGATTCGATGTCCATCAGCATGTTTGCCAGTATCCGATGGTGCTTACCTACGATGAAATCCGGCATCATAAGCTGGCAAAACGCGATCAAATCGTTGTATGCGGCCTGATTCTCCTTCCTTGAGGACAATTCACCCGTGATTTTCTCGATTTCAGCGATCTCATCGGCAGAAAACGCGTCCAGATTGTTCAAAAGTGTCTGGATATCCTCATCTGAGAAGTCCAACACGGCTTCAGTCATCCGATAGCCCTAGTTCTGCGTCCACATCCAGCGCATCACCATCAATAATCACCGCATCCTCGGGTTCTTCGTCGGGTGTTACAAGTTTTGCCAGCTTTGCACGCAGGCTTTCGCGCAATTCGTCCGTTGTTTTGTGGGTTATGGTGACTTCGGCCTTCTCTGTGAACAGACCTACGTCCGAAATCTTACCCAACAGCTCCAATGCACGGATTCTGACGCGTGGATCGGGGTTCTCGGTCTCTTCAATCAGCTTATTGGTCACCAAATGGCGTACTTGGGTGGCACTTTCGACTACTGAATGGCCGAACTGGGTCAAAATCCCGTGTGTTGCCACCAATGCGGCGGGTGGTAGGGTGGATGCACGCTTGTTATTGACCTTCTTCGAGGTTTTCTCGGGGTCATCAGCGTAGGCAAGGGTCAATTTAGCCGCGATGTTGTTGTCTTCAGCGGTCGGTTCGACCTCCAACCCGTGTTCAGCAAGCATAGAGGCAGTGTTACTCGCGGCTTCAACCCGAGTACGTAGATCAATACTAGGAACCTTGTCCGAAAACGGTACACCGACTTCGGGTTCTATCTCTAAAGACATGTTGTTTCCGCAGGTTTGTTAACCGTTGGTGGCAATTTATACCAAACTCAAAATTTTTACGCAAAAAATTTTTGCTACGCCGATTTTAAAAAGGAAGGGGGGTGTTCCCTATATAGAGGGGGTGGGTAAGTCCGAACTCAAAATTGGACTGAAAGTTTGTGGAAATTAGTAATATATACGTTGATGGCTACGCGTTGCTGACGTCGGGGTCATAGGGGGGTAGTACCCCATCGGATATCACGTTTTGCCATTAAATGTTAGGGAATTCCCTAACATGTCAGATTATCCCTTGATTTGTTACCACGCGTCATGGTTTACTAGCCCTGTCTTCGGGAGACAACCCGTCGACATCCATTTACGTCATAACATGAGGATATATGACATGAACAATTCAAAAACTAAGCCAGTGTTTGTAAACACTGAAATGACCCAAGCGATTATTGAAGGGTTAAAGTCGAGCGACAAAGCCACTAAGGCTATGGCAAGAATAGCGGATCTAGCGGTAGCACAATGGGGCGACGATGCGGAGTTTCACTTCGTTTCCCACACGAAAAAACACTCACTGGCTACTGAGGACGAATGGGAAGGACTACGCGAATTAGTAGTATCTACCTTCACAGCGGCTGAGAAGAAAGTGTTAGCGCTCCCGAAGTCTGCAATCGCCGACGACAATCGGAAATTTCGCAGTGATACTCAAAAGAAAATCGGCTCTAAGATCACGGACATTAAAAACGCCGTCCAGAGACGCGTTAATGCGGATAAGCCGAAAGAGAAAAAGGCTCCCCGCGCTCCCGATGTCCGCATCCGTGATGCCGCGCAGGACATCATCAAGGTCTGCGAGAACCTCGAGAGCGATGCTACCTTCCGCCCTGCTGATATCAAGGCACTGGCCGAGCAGATCATCCGATCTATCTAACCCATCGGGCCCTTCGGGGCCCTTTCTTTTGGAGACATTAAGATGTTTAGACTGACTCTTATCAACGGCGTAATACTTGGATTCAACGTCATCGCCGTCGGCGCTTTATCGATCCTTATTTCCTTTCAACCGCTACTGGGGTGTTAACATGAAATGGACTAGATTACCTTCACCAAATCGATTCGTCTCTGATCTACTGACTCGTGAGATGGTCGAGATAAAAGACCGCTTCACTGTTGCCTATTTGGAATCGGCAGTCATGAGTCGAGCCAATCAACCCTACATTCACAAACCTGTTTACAGGTTACCTATCCAACACCTACCTTTCACCATCGTGTGCAAACCCTAACAACTCAACCCGCTTCGGCGGGTTTTTTTGTGCCCGCCGTTTGAGACCAGTTAATTGTGTCGCGCCGAGCCCTATCGCGCCGCGCCCTGTGAGACCAGTTAATGATGTCGCGCCGAGCCTCACGTGTTATCACGTGTGTGCAATGTGGCCTGCTCCCGGATTAAGAGTTAGGGAATTCCCTAACTTGTCATGATGCCAGTTAAAGGAGTCGCGCCGAGCCTCAGCACAATGTTCGGAAATGATTTTGTATTGTTCGGCTAATGTTCGTAATGTTCGGCTAATGTTCGCTTTTTTTAGAGCATGTGCGAACATTTGGTTTTGATAGCAAACCATGCCAGCGCGAGCGCAATGTTGCCGATTCTTGCCTATCGAGAAATACCATATCTTATCTAATCTTAATAATTATTATAATGTTCGTTTTCTATAAAATTACACGCTTCTGTAAAAGTACAATCGTTTCATTTGTTCGTTTTTCGAGCGATCGGGAGACCCCTCTCAGGGTAGCTCTTATCTCCGTAAAAACGCGAACATTAGAACATTACTTATAAATCAAAAACTTACCCCATTTCAAAAACGAACATTACAAGAACAATACACTTCTCGACAGAACATTACACTTCTCGACACGTTTTAGCATAACTTGACATCATACGCTACTTATGAGATACTATACAGGCTGGGAGTTCGGGCGGGAGATCCTCTTCGTGTAACACGTTTACACGCCTTTCGTTACCGGCTCCCAGCACCCACTACTAAAACATTTATGGAGAACGACAATGCAACACTACGACACACAATCTAACGTGTTAGGGAATTCCCTAACTTCTGCTAACGCAACAGCACCAGCTATCAGTACGCCGTCGATCGCTACGTCTGCCATGCTGGTCGAGCTATCCATCAGCACATGGACTGCACGTAAGAAGGACAAGCGAGCGTCAGAAGACGTTACCCGTTCTAACGGTGCCGATTCCGGTGCGGCCAGCGTGAACAAGAACCTGCTCAGTGGGTGCGCTGAGTTAGAGGCCGTCCGCAAGTTCGGAGCCAACGCGCGTAACATCCACTACTCGATGACCATGCCATGGTCAGATGTGGGCTTGCGTCTACTACCTACCGCCATGTACGCCAAGTACCACCAAGCCATGACCGAGCTTCAAAACGAGTTCGAGCGACTGGGCGAGGTGTTCATCAACGCGTACGGCTGGGAGTACAGCCAAGCACAGGCACGACTGGGTGCACTGTGGAAAGCTGACGACTACCCACCGGTCGAGTCTATCGCGGCTAAGTTCGGGTTCCGTCTCAACTACATCCCACTACCTGACGCGGGCGACTTCCGTATCGACGTGGGCACTGAAGCAATGTCACAGATGAAAACACATTACGAGGAGTTCTATTCGACACAGGTCAAGCGTGCGATGGACGACGTGTGGCGTCGTGTGTACGACTCACTCACTAAGATGTCAGAGCGTCTCGACTACGGCGACCACGAGGACAAGAAGATATTCCGTGACACGCTCGTGGACAACGTGCTCGACATGGTGGATCTGCTCGACGTGTGCAACGTGACCGGTGACTCTCAGATGTCAGCTATGCGACTCAATCTGGAGGATGCGCTTCGTGGTGTGACACCTGACGCACTACGTGAGGATGCGTTCCTACGTGCTGAGACCAAGCGAGCCGTGGACAGCGCCATCAAGTCTTTACCTTCACTCGACATCTAATCAACAACCACACTACTAACAAACAGGTGCGACACGCGCACCTAAAAACAAGTTAGGGAATTCCCTAACAATGGAGAACGACAATGAACGCACAAAATATGTATGCACTAAACCTTGACCAAGTCGCCAATGCGATACTGCACACTGGAGACCAACGCACCACGCTTGTACAGGGGCACATGGGTACTGGTAAGTCCACACTACTTAAGATGTTAGCAGAGAAGCTACCGACCCACGTCCCGTGTTACTTCGACTGTACCACCAAGGATCTCGGTGACATCGCGATACCCAACTTCAAGACATTGGACGACGCCGATTTCGTTCGGTTTGTACCTAACGAGGAGCTGGGCATACACCACAACAAGCCTGTCATCTTAATGTTCGACGAGTTCGGCAAGGCCAACCCCGCAGTCAAGCAAGGCGTACGTCGTACGATGTTAGAGCGTATGGTCGGTGCGACTAAGCTACCCGAGGGATCGATTGTGTTTGCCACAACAAACCTAGGGGCAGAGGGTGTCGGTGATGTACTGATGGCACACCAGCGCAATGCGATCACGGTGGTCACACTACGCAAGCCCAACAATGTCGAGTGGATCGAGTGGGGTATCAATAACAACATCGACCCGACCATACTGGGCTGGGCGAAAGACAACCCGCAGTTGTTCGATGGGTTCGAGGACGTCAAGGATCCAGAGGACAACCCGTACATCTTCCATCCCAAGGCGCAACGTGCGGCGTTTGTTACCCCGCGTTCATTGGAAGCGGCGAGCGACTACCTGCACAAGCGTCACCTGCTAGACGATCAGACCCTAACAGCTTTCCTTATGGGTACGATCGGCGACCGTGGTGCGATGGATCTTATGGCGTTCGTCAAGCTGGCCGATCAGCTACCGTCGCTCCAGTCGATCAAGGATGACCCGTTGACTGCCAAGGTTCCTGACAGTGCGGCGGCTGTATGTATGGTTGTTTACAGGTCATTGGCTACGATGTCCGCTGACTGGGTTGACCAGTGGATGACCTACCTGCCACGGCTCGACGTCAGTGCACAGGGTATGTTCGGTGGACAGGTGACGCGTGACACGTACGCACACCGCAAGATCATCATGACCAACAAGAAGTTCACCGACTGGGCGATGGCTAACAACCACATGTTCGCGGCGGACAAGAAGTAGTTAGGGAATTCCCTAACTCGTTAACAGGAGAACGACATGCTATCTATTGGCAAACAACTGACAGCCGAGCAACGTCTGAGCAAGGCTGTGTATGACATCATCAACAACCCCAAGTACGTGGCGTTGGCTGGTGTAGTAATGGTCGGTGATCGCAGTGTATCTGACACCGTACCGACGGCTTACACCAACGGACGTGATGAGGTGTACGGACGTGCGTTCATCGAGTCACTCAATGACGCCGAGCTTCGGTTCTTGGTACTGCACGAGGTGTACCACAAGCTGTACAAACACCTCACCACATGGGAGTGGATGTACAAGCAAGCCGCCGAGCTTGCCAACGTCGCTTGCGATCACGTCATCAACATCAAGATCAGCGATGACAACACGGACGGGTGGGCTGTCATGCCAGCCGACGGGTGTCGCGACTACAAGTACCGTGGTTGGGACGAGGCTCGTGTGTTCAAGGATCTGTGTGAGAACAACTCAGGTGGTGATGGTAATGGTGACGGTTCAGGTGCCAATACCAACGTTGCCACTGGAGTCAATACGCATAGAGGGTTCGACGAGCACGACTGGGAGGGTGCACAAGAGTTGACCGACGACGAGAAGCGTGAGCTTGCACGGGACATCGACGAGGCCATACGTCAGGGTGCGCTGGTTGCTGGCAAGATTGGCGACGGCTCCGAACGTGATCGGTTCGGTGACTTGCTTGAGGCTCAGGTCGATTGGCGTGAGGTGCTACGTGAGTTCATCCAGACCACGTGTGCGGGTAGTGACTACGGTACATGGTCACGTCCTAACAGGCGTTACCTATCGTCTGGGTACTACATGCCCAGCGGTATCAGTGACCAGATCGGTGAGCTTGTCGTGGCTATTGATACGTCAGGGTCTATCGGTCAACGTGAGTTGACACTGTTCATGAGTGAGATACATCAGATCTGTCAATCGCTCTCGCCCGAACGCATACGTGTTCTGTACTGGGATACACGCGTACGTGGTAACGAGACATACGATATGCACGAGCTTGACGAGTTACCCAAGGCGACCAAGCCGGTCGGTGGTGGTGGCACCAATGTCGAGTGTGTTCCTAACTTCATACGTGACGAGGGTATCAAGCCCCAAGCGTGTGTGGTTCTGACTGATGGGTACATCTGGGGATCATGGGGTCAGTGGGACTGCCCTGTGCTATGGTGTGTACTGGACAACAAAACTGCAAAGCCCGACACGGGTAAGCAAGTTCACATACAATCTGGAGACCTATAATGGACAGTAGAGTTGATATCGTTTATGTAATCCAACGCCTCAACCGTATATTGGAGAACAGGGTGGGTATGGCGGACGCTTTGGATGAGTTTCGTGATGAGTTACTTCACAATTTGACAGTGCACCCTACAACCAACGAGGAACAATAGATATGGAATACGCATTCGCTGTAGCGATCATGGATAAGGTGGTCAAGGATCACTGCAATCATCTAATGGTAAAGGGTCAGAACAAACACGACCCACTTACTCCGGCCAGTGCCGCACGAGAAGTTGAAGCGGTTAAGAATGCGTACGAGAAAGTACGCAACGGATAACAAGTTAGGGAATTCCCTAACTCTTATAAAACGAGGAGAAAACAAATGAGTTTTAATTGGGTAACAGTAGAGAAGTGTCGAGAGCAAGCGTCGAGCGCATTCGATTTCGGTCACCACGGTGACCATGGAGACAAGGCATTGTTCGCAGACTGGCAACGACAGGTAGGTGCGGCGCTATGTTCGCGTGATTCTGGTATTACGTTCATACAACGTACCAGAACATCATCGTGGGTAGTGCGTGACGATTGTCCGTGGGCTATCGGGTTCATTGCCTACACCGACAACCGTGACAACAAGGTGGGTGGGTGGAAGCCGACCTATTGTGTACACGCATGGTCGATCATCAATGACAAGTACAGTCACGGTAGTATCAATCGCAATACCAAAACATCTACCAACTTCGACACCGCACTAAAACTTGCTAAGACATACCTACGCCGACCTGCGCCAGCTACGTTGGCGAGTGTACGACAGGGTGTGTTGCAGAAAGGTATGCGTGACGAGTTCGAGAAAGTACGCAAGGGTGCAAATGAAACAGCAACTAAGGTGGTGGATATCGTGACAAACATATATGGGTCAAGCCGTAACCATAACAAGCGGCTGTACAAAGAGTTGAAGAACCTACTCGACATGGGGCATAGCTTTCTGGACCCCGAGTTCAAGTCAGACGTCGAGGCAATGATACTTGCTGATGAGACGTTAGGTTCAGCAACCATCGAGGACGTACCGTTTTACTGTGTCATGACATACGAGTCTCGTAATCAGACTGTGTTGGATGTGGTTAAGGGTACACAGAGCAATCCGTACAGTGCCGATATCGAACAGGCATACCTACGCTTTACCGAGGACAAACTGCCCGAGGACATCACGCGTAAACTTGCTGTACTGCAAATGCTCGATAGTGAAGACTTCGTTGACGGCGTAGGTGTGAGTGCCGGTAACGGGGTGTACTATGTCGTCGCAGAGTAATGAGTTACCACACGATGATAACATCTACCGCGTTGTGGTATACCCTAGTACGAAAAGTGTCTTAGTCACATGTTTCGGCATGGAAGGCGTTGACATGGCAGTAGAGGGAGCCTACGATTCGGTGGATGAGTTACCTGAGTGGATACAGCGCAAGCTGGCGGTACTCACTATGCTCAAGGTGAAGCCACCTATGCAAGCCGTATCAGATGTGGGGCGGCGTATAGATGATGATACCTTTTGGGTGTACCGATCTTAGTAGTGTGAGACGTTCGGGGAGCTTCGGCTCCCCTTTTTTGTGCCTGTAAAAAATGAAGTTAGGGAATTCCCTAACTCGTAAAAATGGAGAGCAACATGGCAATGACACCCGAGGCGAAAGTAAAGAAGAAAGTCGTCGCACATCTTAAGACGTTAGGCGCGTATTACTTTTACCCTGTAACCGGGGGATACGGTAAGAGCGGAGTCCCTGACATCATAGGATGTTACGAGGGCAAGTTCTTTGGTATCGAATGTAAAGCAGGAAAAAATAAGCCCACCCCATTGCAAGAAAAGAATCTGAATGATATAAAACTAAACCACGGCATAGCGTTAGTTATAAATGAAACCAACATCGACGATGTGCTGAGTGTCTTAGAGGAGAGGACAGATGGAGTTTAACAAGTTTCCACCAGAGGCGTACGCCGAAAATGGTTGGGTCATTGTGGGCGACGATCGTTACCGACTGCGCCCCGACGGGCTGACGTTCGAGGGGTTCACACAAGAGGGGTTCTTTGTGTATGGCCTGACTGATGCGGACGACGAATCGATCGGGCTACTGGCGCAAGCGAGCGAACAGGACGCCTACCACCCCGAGCTTGATGCGGATCTCGACCCCACCAGATTGTGATACCAGTTATCAAAATCGCGCCGAGCCTTGCCGGTCGCGTATAGCTTTTTTCAAACCAACTAGGAGAAAAACATGACGACAAAGAAGCAGTCCAAAGGGGACAAGGTACGTGCGTACCTGAAAACAAATCCTGACGCGAGTCCAAACATGGTTGCAAAAGTGACAGAGGTTTCGTACGGGTATGCGTACAAGATCGTCAAGGAGGAGCAAGCCAACCGTGCCACTGCTAAAGTCTTGACTCAACATGTGGAGGAAGCGACAAGCACTGGAAAAAAGCCACAACCCGCCAGCCTAAGACAGGTTGGTGGAACGCATTACAAAACTTTATCCGTCGAGCCTTGGGACGCAATGCAAGCGTGGATGACTAAGGAAGAGTTCATTGGATACCTGAAGGGTAACGTAATCAAATACCTTGCCCGAACCAAAGGTGACGATGACTTGGAGAAAGCCGACCACTACATGCAGAAACTATTCGAGGTGAAGTGATGGATCTCATTACGTTAGATTTTGAGACGTACTATGCTAGAGACTTCTCGCTGTCTAAGATGACAACAGAAGAATACATCCGTGACCCTCGTTTTGAGGTGATCGGTGTAGGAGTTAAGGTAAACAATGAAGGCACTGAGTGGGCAAGCGGTACACACGATGAAATCAAGCGATACCTTCACACCTTCAACTGGGCGGATAGCATGGTACTTGCTCACAATACTATGTTTGACGGTGCTATTCTGTCTTGGCTCTTTGATGTTCATCCTCGCGTTTACGCTGACACTCTTTGTATCGCCCGTGCTCTACATGGGATTGACGCTGGCGGAAGTCTCAAGGCGCTATCTGAACGATATCAGATCGGCGTTAAGGGGACCGAGGTTCTAAACGCGTTAGGTAAACGCCGTGCCGATTTCACTGAACAGGAGCTTTCGCAGTACGGCGACTACTGTATCAACGACGTCGAGCTTACCTACAAACTCTTTAACATCTTTATGCGTAAAGGGTTCCCCAAGCACGAGCTCCAACTAATCGACTGTACGTTACGTATGTTTGTTGAGCCTGTGTTGGATCTGGACATCGGGCTTCTCGAACAGCATCTCGAAGATACCAAGGAGCAGAAAGACCAGCTACTTGAGTCGGCAGGTGTGTCTAAAGAAGATCTCATGTCCAACCCGAAGTTTGCCGAAGTGCTCGAAGGGTTAGGTGTCAGTCCACCTATGAAGGTAAGCGCGACTACAGGTAAAGAAACATACGCGTTCGCCAAGTCCGACGAAGGGTTCAAGGCGTTGGCTGACCACGAGGACGCACGTGTCCAAGCAGTGGTGGCCGCACGGCTAGGTAATAAAAGTACCTTGGAAGAGACACGGACGCAGAGGTTCATCGACATCGGCAAGCGTGGGATGTTGCCTGTACCTGTACGTTATTACGCCGCGCACACTGGACGCTGGGGTGGTGATGACAAGATCAACATGCAGAACTTACCCAGTCGTGGACCAAATGGTAAGAAGTTAAAGCGGAGCATCCTCGCACCCGAAGGATACAGCCTGATTGATGCGGACAGCGCACAGATCGAGGCACGGGTGTTAGCTTGGCTAGCAGAGCAGGATGATTTAACCGCCGCGTTTGACGCAGGGGAAGACGTCTACGTGAAAATGGCTTCTAGGATTTACGGTTGCGACGAAGCGGACGTTACCAAGGATCAACGATTCGTAGGTAAGACCACCATCCTTGGCGCTGGCTACGGCATGGGCGCGGTGAAGTTTCAGGCACAGCTTAAGAACTTTGGGTTTGAGGTAGAACTCGACGAGGCTCGTCGCATCATAAACATCTATCGTGAGTCGAATTGGAAGATCAACCACCTGTGGCGCAACTGCCAGAACATGATACGTGCGATGGTCAACGGCGACAGTATGCAGGTAGGTAAGGCCGGTGTGCTGGAAGTGTTGGGATCGGAACGTGCTGTCAGATTACCGTCAGGGTTATTGCTACGGTATAACGACTTATCAGCAGAACAAACCGAGAACGGACTGGAATACAGCTACAAGACACGTCGAGGCCGTACGCGAATCTACGGTGGAAAGGTGACAGAGAACCTGTGCCAAGCGGTAGCGCGTTGCATAATTGGTGAGCAGATGCTACAAATTAGCAAGAGATACCGCGTTGTGCTAACGGTTCACGACTCGATTGTGGCATGTGTTCGCGACGATGAGGTAGATCAAGCACAGGCATACATAGAAGATTGTATGCGTCAGATTCCGGCATGGGCGGCAGGGCTACCCATTGACTGTGAAAGTGGTACTGCCAAGTCGTATGGGGATTGTGAGTGAATATAGCGCCGTGGTCGTTTAGTAAGGCAAAAGCCTTTGAGCAATGTCCTAAACAGTTTTATCACGAGAAGATACTTCAAGAGTATCCGTTCGTTGAGACTGAAGCTATTCGCTACGGCAATGCGTTTCATACAGCCGCTGAGGAATACATCCGAGACGGTACTCCACTCCCTAAAATGTTTGGCTACGCGCAAGCTATGCTCGACTCACTCAACACCAAGAAAGGCGCGAAGCTGTGTGAAGAGAAGCTAGGTGTAACTGAGAACTTGTTACCGTGTGGTTTTTACGACGCTGATGTGTGGTACCGAGGTATTGCTGACCTGTTGATTATCAACGAAGAAGACGGGTTGGCATGGGTAATTGATTATAAGACAGGTAAGAGTGCTAAGTACGCTGACAAGGGACAGCTAGAGTTGATGGCGTTGTTGGTGTTTGCACACTACCCAAAGATTACGCACGTACGTGCTGGGTTGTTGTTCGTCGTGAGTAATGACCTAGTAAAAGATAGCTACGCCGATTCCGATGCGGGTATGCTGTGGACTAAGTGGACGAACATATATTCGATTATGCAGACAGCCGCTAAACGCAATGTATGGAACGCCCGACCAAGTGGATTATGTAAGCGCCACTGTCCTGTGACAGTGTGTGTACACAACGGGAGTAACTAGATGTCACGTAACTACAAAAAGGAATACCGCCTACAGAAGGCACGGGGTGAACACGAAGATCGTATGGAACGACAGCGTGCTCGCCGCAAGATGGACAAGACAGGTAAAGATGCCAACAAGAATGGCAAGGCTGACAAGCGCGAAGGTAAAGATGTAGCGCACAAGAAGCCGCTGGCACGTGGTGGGTCTAACAAGGATGGCGTCTCTGTACAGAGCCGAAGCCGCAATCGTGCAGGTGGTGGTCGTCTGAGTCGTGGACCACGGAGAAACAAGTAATGGCCTTTCCGCTGGAGATATGGGACAGAGCACGACTACTCTTGATGGGAGGCTACCGCCAAGATGAGGTGTCCTCAAACCTATCAGTAGAGTTTGCTGACAGCCTTGATGAGTTTCAAATAGAAGACCTACCTCTGATGGTAAGGTCAGTGCATCGGCAATTAGAGATGCTAAAAAGTAAAAATGTGACGCCGATTAAACGGCGCGTTTATGGAGAACAACGTGCAAATATTAAACAACAAGGCGCTTTTATTACGCCTGAGAAACCCAAACAAAGTAACGACGACGGTACAGAAAAGTCAGGAACTTTCGGATAACCAAGTTGTCGTGAACTGGGGTGTGGATGAAGCGCACTCTCTCAAGAATCTAAACATTAACGTCCCATCACCTATACAAGGACGTTACAACTGGCCGGGCCAGTACAAGCCCTACGACCACCAGAAGACAACAGCCGCCTTTCTTACTATGAATCGCCGCTCGTTCTGTTTCAACGAACAAGGTACGGGCAAGACGGCTTCAGCTATCTGGGCGTCAGACTTCTTGATGACGCAAAAGCAAATACAACGGGTACTTATAATATGTCCGCTGTCTATCATGGATAGTGCATGGCGTAATGACTTGTTTAGTTTTGCGATGCACCGCACGGTGTCGGTTGCTTACGGCAGTAAAGAGAAGCGTAAGAAAATTATTAACGAAGGCTCTGAGTACGTCATCATAAACTACGATGGCGTTGAGATTGTTCTTGATGAGATTCGTAACGGTGGGTTCGACTGCATCATCATTGACGAAGCGACTCACTACAAGAATCCACAGACCAAACGCTGGAAGACGCTGTTTAAACTATTAGATGATAAGACGTGGCTGTGGTTGATGACAGGTACCCCTGCCGCACAGTCACCTCTTGATGCGTACGGACTTGCGAAGTTAGTCAACCCCGCAGGTGTGCCACGATTCTTCAGTGCGTTCCGAGATATGGTGATGCACAAGGTGACGCAGTTTAAGTGGATACCCAGAGACAACGCCACGCAGATCGTATACGAAGCACTACAACCTGCCATTCGATTCACTAAAGAAGAGTGCCTTGACCTGCCGGAAATGGTGTACACCAAGCGTGAGGTCGAACTGACACGACAGCAGGCTAAATACTACAAAGACCTTAAGCAGAGACTTGTTATACAGGCCGCTGGCGAAGAGATCACTGCCGCTAACGCCGCCATTATTATGAGCAAACTCCTACAAATATCTTCTGGTGCGGTCTACACCGACGATGGAGCGGCGCTGGAGTTTGATATCAAGCACCGCTACAAGGTACTGCGAGAGGTAATAGACGAGAGCAGTAAAAAGGTGCTGGTGTTCGTGCCGTTCAAGCACACCATCGACATCCTCACTGACAAACTTAGGTCGGACGGTATAACGACTGAGGTTATACGTGGAGACGTGTCAGCACCAAACCGTACTGCTATCTTCAAACGCTTCCAAGAACAAGACGATCCTCGTGTGTTAGTTATTCAGCCGCAAGCGGCGGCACATGGGGTTACGTTAACTGCCGCCAACACTGTGGTGTGGTGGGGACCAACCAGCTCACTTGAGACCTATGCACAGGCTAACGCTCGTGTACATCGATCAGGGCAAGACCACAAATGTACTGTCGTACAGCTACAAGGATCGCCCGTAGAAAAGCGTGTTTACTCACTACTAGACAGTAGAATAGACGTACACACAAAAATGATCGATTTATATAAAGAACTGCTTGACTAGCCCATTACGTGTAAGTAGAGTGTAAACCCCGACACTTTTGTCGTGTGCGTAGGAGACTCAAATGAGTGAAGTAGCAGGGTTAGCTGAGAAGCTAACGCGTGTTTATCTAAAAATCCGTGACGAAAAAGCCAAGCTGTCTGCGGAGTACAAAGAGAAAGAGGCCAGCCTTAACCAGCAAATGGATAAGGTAAAGACCGCTCTACTCGATTACTGCAAAGACCAAGGCGTCGAAAGCGTCAAGACTTCTGAAGGGTTGTTCTACCGTTCGGTGAAGACTAGGTACTGGACTAGCGACTGGGAGCAGATGCACAAGTTTGTGCTTGAGCATGAGGTTCCTGAGTTTATGGAAAAGCGCCTGAACCAAGCCAACGTGAAAACCTTTCTCGAAGAGAACCCCGACATTGTGCCGAAAGGTCTCAATGTGGATTCCGAATACACAATCTCAGTAAGGAAAAAATCATGAACGGTCCTTTTGTACCAATCGAAGATCTGTCCAAGCACTTCTCTGTATCTGTATCAACGATCAGAGCTTGGGTGCGGCAAGGGCACATCCCCAAAAACACCTACATAAAAGTAGGTAACACCTACCGCTTCTCCGTTGCCGACGTGTCTTCTGCCTTGACTAATCAGCACGATGACAATGTTTCGCTTCTTGGGATATCTAATAGTCCCGAAGCAGTAATGGCTGATGGTCTGGAAGCCCAAGCCGATGCCGGTATTCCCGACGATCATTGGTCTAAAGAAATTACCGCTGACGAAGACTTCTGATGGATCGGATTAGTTTAAGCGGTGGGACGTTCCGCATTATCGATAGTGGTAAGCAGGTGTCAGTGGTAGACGGGGACAACATTAAGTTTGTTATCCTGAACGCCGCTAAGATATCTCGTTCTTACTACGCTGATATGTTTGATGCGAACAACCCAGCACCACCTACATGCTGGTCAGCAGACACAACTCAACCGTCACCCGATGTTCCTATGGAGGATCGACAGGCATCTCGATGTATGGACTGTCCTCAAAACATAAAAGGATCAGGTCAAGGTGGTGGACGAGCGTGTCGGTTTGCACAGCGTTTAGCGGTCGTCTTAGACGGACAGCTTGATAAGGTATACCAACTGCAACTACCAGCTACCTCGATCTTTGGTCGGGTCATAGATGGCAAGATGCCGATGCAAGCCTATGCACAGTATCTATCTACACACAGCACTCCAGTTATCTCTGTGATAACACGTTGTGCCTTTGATCGTAATAGCCCTGTGCCGAAACTGTTCTTCCAAGCGCACCGTCCCCTCGAAGAAGAGGAGCTAGATCTCGTTGTCTCGTTAGCACAAAGCGATGAGGCCAACGAAGCGATTTCATTTAACCCGCCCCGTAAAGGGCAACTCTTTGCAGAAGTAGACGGCTTTGTCTACACCTCTGCGAATGCAACCTAAGGAGACTAACCATGTCAACTGAGCAACACGTTATCGGCAATGCCATTGCCATTTACCCCAAGATTGACCGCACGTACCGGTTTGATACTGCCGAGAACCGGTCAGTTCCTTGTGACGCACTGGATGATGGTGCGGAATACACTCTACAGTTCAAGGTCGATGAAGATACAGCTCGTGCGCTGTACGCTTACATGAAGGCTCTCTACAACGAGCGCAAGAAGTCTAATTGGCCTGACATAAAGAATCCGTTTAAGAAAACGGACGACGGTATGTTTAGCTACAAGGCAAACCTCAAGGGCGCGTACAACGGTGAGAAGACAATCAAGCCAGCGCAGTACGATGCCAAGACACAGAAGCTACCTGACGACTTCCAGTTAACAAGTGATAGCGTAGTAAATATCGCTGTTGTCGGTGTTCCCTATAGCGCATCGATGGGAGCAGGGGTATCTTTGAGACTGCGAGGTGTGCAGGTAATAAAACTAGCAGAACGTCAGAGTGTTTCTCCGTTCAGCGCTGTTGATGGTTTTGATGTTAACGAGTCAAACCCGTTCGCAGTTAGCAAGCCAGCGCCGGTAGCAGAAGACCTTGATGGGTTTGATGCCCCAGCAGAAGAACCTGCTGTCGAGGAGCCAACTAAAGTTGTTAAGAAGTCCGCTCCAGCACCCGCAGAAAGTGAAGACCTCAGTGCAATTATCGACAACTGGGACGATTAATTTAGTCGTCACAAAGATAATTGGACCGCGCTACGGTAGGGCGGGGGACAAACGTCTCTGCCGTAGCGCCTCACGCAACGGGTGGAAACATGGATACAAAAACATTTTTACAGAGGGTGTTAAGTAGCGAGGGACACTATTGCATATTTGCGGCAAAATCGGCGGAAGAGCGCAAGACACAAAAATTCTATAGCTCTATCGACGATGTTGTGGACGCCGCAACGCAGTTTGACCAGCAGGGATACGACGTCTACTACGGGCTAGCAACGTTTCACGAAGCTAACTCCCGTAAAGTTGATAATGTAAAACATCTTAAGTCGTTCTTCCTCGACCTTGACTGTGGCCCAACAAAAGAGTTCGCATCCCAAGAAGATGCGATAAAAGAATTACGTAAGTTCTGCACGGCTAATTCACTGCCGAACCCGACGATGGTTAACTCGGGTCGTGGTGTGCATGTGTATTGGTTCTTGGATGAAGCTGTCTGCTACGAGGATTGGTTTCCTGTAGCGGAAAGACTGAAGCGATTGTGCGCGAAACAAAACTTTCTTGCTGACCCCGCAGTCACATCTGATGCCGCACGTGTGTTAAGAGTTCCTGACACACACAACTTCAAAACCAATCCTCCGTCGGACGTAGGCTTTTTTGGCTTAGTTGAGCGGGTTGAGACTGTCGGTTTTGACACATTCTCAGAATTGCTTGGCGGGGACATGATACCAGTTCCCACTAAACACATACCCAAAGAGTTGAGCCAGACCATGCACAACCTGATGGGTAACCAAGAAAATGTGTTTAAAGACATTCTGGTGAAGACTCAACGGGGTGATGGGTGTGAGCAACTGTACAACATCATTCGGCACCAAGAAGAGACAAGCGAACCTCTCTGGCGAGCAGGGTTATCGATCGCAAAGTTCTGTGTGGACAGTGACAAAGCGATGCACGTCATCTCTAAGAACCACCCTGAGTACACACCAGAAGACACGCAGGAGAAGCTCAGGCAGATTAAAGGTCCGTATACCTGTGTAAAGTTTGATGAGTTCAACCCTGACGTATGCCCAAACTGTCCGCAGTGGGGGCAGATAAAATCGCCGATTCTGTTGGGTAGGCGGCTCAAGGAAGCTGAGGTTAATGACGAGGGTGTTTACGTTGAAGCCCCGGCACTCGAACTTCCTAATCAACCTAAAACAACTTATGAGATACCTAAGTACCCACCGCCTTACGTTCGTGGCGTTAACGGTGGCGTTTATATAAGGACCAAAAACGAAGACGGTGACGTTGAAGAGAAGAAGCTGTACCACAATGATCTGTATGTCGTGAAACGTGTACACGATCCTGAGGTAGGTGAAGCCATCGTCATGCGTCTGCACTTACCAAGAGACGGGGTGCGAGAGTTTACCTTACCTATGAGTGCTGTCACATCGACAGAAGAGTTTCGCAAAGCGCTATCCTCACGGGGCGTGACTGTAAAGAAGATGGATGATTTGATGACCTACACACTAAGTTGGGTGGATGAGTTACAAGCCACCAGCACAGCAGATCAAGCACACCGACAGTTCGGTTGGGCGGATGAGAGTATGAGTGCGTTTATCCTAGGTAACCAGAAGGTGACGCACAACAACATCGAGTTCAATCCGCCGTCTAATCAGACTGTGGGTTTGTTTCCAGCGTTCGAGTCCAAGGGTACGTACCAAGCATGGCGTGACAACCTTGCACTGTGGAACGATGAGAAGTTCGTTTTACAGCAGTTCGCAGTCGGCATGGGGTTTGGTAGTCCATTGATGGAGTTCCTGAACACTAACTGCGGCACCGTGTCTTTCTATAACAAAGACTCAGGTGTGGGTAAGACTGCTCTCTTGCTAGCCGCGTCCGGTATCTGGGGAGATCCTGAACAACTCGTGTTGCAGAAGGACGATACCTACAACTTCAAGATGAACCGTGCTGAGGTGATGCACAGCCTACCTACGGGCATCGATGAGATAACCAACATGTCACCACGACAAATGTCAGAGCTTGTCTATCAAGGCACGAGCGGACAACAGCGTGGGCGTATGTCTCAGAGCGCAAACGTCGAGCGGTACAGGGGTGGGCGTTGGAGCTTGTTGATGATGTATACCGCCAACACGAGCGTCGTGGAGCGTATCAGCATGGCAAAGGCTATGCCGAAAGCAGAGGCACAGCGGGTTTTGGAGTGTCGTGTAGACCGCATCTTTGACTCGGTAAAGGACAAGGAAACTACCGACGCGTTCGAGAACGGCCTGTTAAATAACTACGGGCACGCCGGAATCATATACGTACAGTACATCATGAGAAATTTACAGGCGTGTCAACAGCTTGTTATGGACGTACAGAAGCGTGTTGATACCCTCGCAGAGTTGACCTCTGAAAATAGGTTCTGGTCGGCAACCATAGCCTCCACCATATCCGGCTTGCTCATAGCTAAGAAGGCTGGGCTACACGATTTCGATGTTCAGAAGGTTTTTAAGTGGGCTGTTACGGATCTTGTAGCGCAGAACAAACGCAACATGACCGACATGGGTGGCACCGTGTACGACGTGCTAGACGACTTCTTCAGTGAGAACATTAGCTACATCTTACAGATCAAGAGCACTGTGGATAATCGTGGCACACACAATAACGGGTTAGACGAATACGTGATACCTGAGCAGGTCGCGCGTGGGCGTTTGATAGCTCGGTACGAAACAGACACTAAGATGTTTTACGTTAAACCCAAACCGTTGAAGGAATGGTGCGGTGAGTTGCAGATCAACTATGCGCACCTAGTGAACGAGATCATGACTAAGTGCAACGGTAAACGTAAGAAGGTGCGGCTGACCAAAGGCACCAACCTACAGCTACCCGCATCTGATGTGCTCGCTATGAAGTTTGATATGGAGCCTGACGATGAAAATCTTGAAGACTTATGATCTCGCTCCTGATGGGGTACGCATCGAAGTTAACTGGGACAACCTGAGTATAGGTGCCTCGATATTCGTACCCTGCATCAACACAGAAGAGGCTGTGAAAGAAGTTACCCGCATCTGCGCCGAAAAAGGCTGGGATATAGAACATCGTCTGAGGATTGAGGACGAGTGTCTAGGGGTACGTTTTTGGCGTAAAATGTGATAGTGTGTTTGCGACAGTGGGTTCCACCCGATCCTTCTGTCGTTCTCCTCGCCCTACTTGACGGCTCCGAAAAGTATGTGGCTTTTCCCCCTTTGGTCCCCCGAAGGGGGTTTTTTCATTCAGGGGCTATGAAACCATTCATCTCTGCTTGCGAGTGACTTCGCACTAGCTCTCTCATGTTCGGCGATAGAGTAACACCATTGTACATCTCATTAGATGTTTTCATGTGTTGTTTCATAGAACGTTGAATTGACTCTGGTGTAATTGCAAAACTTGGATGCTTCTTGTTGTGCTTTTGTATGTCATCTAACACTTCAAGCAACGACGAAGTATCTCCTTGCCGTAGAGCTACGTAGTATTTCTTTCGTAGCTTTGACATATTCCGCGACAGTGTGTTGTCGATACGCTTAACGCGTTGGTTGTTTTCTTGAATGCGCGTGTACTCAGCAGGTGCAAACCCAAAGAACTGAGCAAACAACTCACCACCACTCAAGTCGTCATAGATGGGATCTTGGCGTCGAGAGTAGATGCCGCCATCTTGCTGGTAACGACTCAACACTTTGTATGCGTTAGAAACGCCAACAGGCAACATGCTTTCTACGCCACGTTGGAAATTACCGGTGTACACATCGTTCAAGCCACGACCGAACCGCTTGGTCACACTCCATGCGGGACCACCAAGGTAGTAACCTATGGTTTCTTCCATAGACGCGTCAGTGTTGTATCGGTTTGTTTGTAGAACTAAGCCTGTCAAACGTATTCGAGACGCGACATCCGCACCCGTGAGCTCGTTTACTGCGCCTTTGTACCAACCCTCGCCAACATAGTTACGTACGATCGTGTTGAAGTCGTCTTCGTCATCGCCTAACAAGAACAAGTCAGCGAATAATTGTACAGCGCCGTACAACGGCACACCGTGAATACCTGCAAAGAATACCGCTGTACCGTGTATACCGATAAGTTGTTTCCCTGCGGTGCTTCTCATTGTGGCGGCTACGGCATCACTAAACCCACTTTCTTTTAGCTCTGCTTGGTAAACGTCGAGAGCTTGTTTGGCCGTCTTAATCATTGTGGCGTACATACGCAAGCCGTAAGACTTATACATTAAGGCTACACGCCCGATATTTTCTTGCGCTAATCTAGGCGCTGTCTCCAACGTAGAGCCGCCGTTGAACTCGTGCGTTTGCTTGAAGGCTGTCTCAACCGCAAGATCTTCTCTTTGTGCTTTTGTGAGGTTTGGTTGTTCTGCTTCTAACTTTTTGAGCGCTAGTTTATAGGATGCCACCATAGCAACTTGACGGTTGAACCGTTCTGCTTGGTTGAACATCATGGCCGAAATAGCAGTGCCTCTATCCAATGCAGAAAGCCCTTTGCGAGCTAACGATTCATTTGGTCTAGCTTTGCCGCCTTCTATGAGACCAAGCACGTCCATCATGTAGGATCTGTTGAGGTGCCCACGCTTGGCCGCACGTTGTACGAGAGGCGCTAATTCTTTTAACTCTTTAACACGTGCGGCAGGCAAGTCCATATCAGTACGTACTTCATACTTACCGTTAACTTCGGTGTAGTACGCATCTAACCCGTACGCAGGTGAAGCCGAATCTAGTGCCTCCTGCACTCGGTCACGGACGTTTTTATCGTCTCCCTTTTTGGGTGCTTGGTGTCTTGCCCCCATAACAACCCTAGTTGCGTCGTTGATTGCTTGGTAGCTGTTTTTTATACCGTGCTCGCCACTTAGCATTGGGAAGACAAACAAAGGAATTTGCGACGTGTTTACCATAGCGGATGCTGTGTTAAACCCGATAGTTCCAACAAACGCTAGTTGGTTAGCAACTCGCACCACGCCTTCAAACTCTTTAAACCTAGCGCCAGACGTAGAGAAGTTCATACGTTTTAGCAGGTCGTCTTTTAACGCTTTCAACTGATATTGCTTTTGAGCACTAATATTTGGAACTTCTGCGACTTCGGCCTCAAGTTGTTGCACACGAGCGTTAAATCCTAGTCGTTCTATTTGTTGTCCTAGCGAGAACCCTTTTGTTTTGATCGCACGTAAAGCATCGGTCTCGTGACCAGCAATGTTTTCTCGCGGCTGTAGTGACTTGGCAAAAGACGTTTCAGGTAACGACTCAATTACCATACGCATAAACGCTTCTTGTGTTTTTCTATCAACACCACCAGCATCGAGTAACTTGAGTGTTTGGTTTACAAACGAAGTAGGCGGCGCTTTCTGTGCATAGCTTAGATCAAGATCACCCTCACCAGACTTTGTAACCTCCATGTCAGGATTACTCTCAATGTCTCGAATACGAGCCAACCATTCACTACGACTTTGATACATCTCGAAGACGTAGCTATCTTGCCCTTTAGGTGTCTTACCGTCTTTATATCGATAACCTACTTTGTACCGCCCTTCACGCATGAGGGGGAAGTAAACTGCTAGATCAGCTTTGTCGATAAGCCGCTTTGTTATCTCGTTCTTGAGGTTTTTTGCTTCCTGCGTGTTACCCATCGTGTCATCAATACGAGAGAACAAAACATCTTTCAGTGCTTTGTGCTGATCCCTATAAAACTTCTCCATGTTTCCATAGATGCGCCGCCCTTCAGGGTTTAGCTTCTTCCACTGCTCGTGGTTTTTCTGCCAGATATCCCATAAGTTGTTACCACTTTGGTCTGTTTTACCTTGGTACTTCTTTTTTGCGTCGGCAAAAGACAGCTTAGGGTCAACTTGGAATATCGTTGAACCGTATTCGCGGCTATAAATGATATCGTTGAACAGGGCTACTTGCTCTGGTGTCGTGGTATCAAACCACTTCTCCATTGGCTGAATTACTTTTCTGGTAGCTTCATCACGTGCGGCGATTGCACCGCGCATTTCTTCAACCGCTACAAGAAACTTCTGGGATATCGCTCCAAGGGGTTTACTGACTGTGTTTATCAAGTCAGTGAGGGCAACTAGGTCAAGGACTTTTGGCACAACAAAACCAGCTTTTTCTCCTAAGCTGTCCATTGTGTCTTCAGCCATTTGGCCAAACTTCCTACGTTCTCTACTTGTAGGAGGTTTAGAAAACTTCTTCTGCACGCCATCGATCATACCCATCGCTTTCTTAACATACGTATGGGTACTCTGCATAGCCAGCACGTTTGCATCACGGAACTCAGGTGCAGGAGCGATAATCTCGTCGATTAGAATGTCTGCTTTTGTTTGCGCTGACTCGATGCCTTTAGGTTTCATCCCAGCAAGACGACGCAAGAAGTTACCTACACTGTTAACAAAGCGTTGTAACGCATTAATGTTTGAACCATCAGGGTTGATGCTAGCAAGTTCTGCTTGGAACGCCGGATTCGACATAGCCTCAGAAACAAACTCATCAAGATTCTTAGTCCCATATGCGGTACCAAGATTGTCCTTAACATCCTCAAACAATTTAGTAAGTTGTTTAGTTGTAGGATGAGACTTTTTAGACAACGTTGCCGATGTCACCGCATGAACCATTTCATGCAAGAGAGTGTGTTGGCTGGTGCCGTAGGCTTCGTTTAGTTTGATTGTGTTGGTCTGTGGGTCGAAAGCCCCTGCAAGACTGCCATCCTTCGTATCAAAGAAGATCTCAACCTTTGTATTACCTACGTTATCAGCTAGTTTATTTGCTATCTGACGAACACGGCTATCCGGTGTAAGACCTGCTAGCACGCGCAGTGCTTCACCTAACTTACCATCACGTAGTAGCGACGTTGTAACTGGGTGCAACTCATTACCGAGCACAACATCACCGGTGCGTAACTCGTATGGCATGTCGTCGAAGAACTCTTCAATCGCTTTTATTTCTGCATCGAGTTCACGCTGTTCACGTGACGCCTCTTTGCTAGCGTAGGCCGCATCATCAACGTAGTCCCGTATGACTCTTTGTGTTGCTACCTTAGCCTCAGCCTCCATTTCTGAAGGAGTTCTAGCCTTTCTTTCCTCGATTTTGATTCTTTGACTTACTAACCTGCTAACACGGCGAAGCTCTTCTCTTTTCTGTTTAGTGCGTTTTTCTATCCACGCATTGGTTTCTTTAGATAGATTCTTCTTAGCCCATGCTAAAACTTGTTTGGCATTACCTACATTTGATTGTGCGAAATAGGCTATTGTCTCTTCGCTCACACCTTTTTGTGCTCTAAAGTTTGAACTTCTATCTACAACATCATGAATGGCTCTATCCAAAGCATCGATAACACGTTCATCCCTACCAAAGTAGGCTTCAATTGCCGCGTTCTCGTCCGTTTTTGATCTATCTTTCTCTCTGGACGTTATTTTTTCTAGGCGAGCTTCAACTGCATCGACATCTGCATCTGATACAGGATCTTTGTCAGCCGGAACCTCAAAGAGCTTGGGCCGAGACAGTACACCGCGCTTTACCACACCTTTGGTAGTTCTTGACTTTTTTTCTTTTTTCGCCGGGGCCGCAGGAGTCTTAGCTTTTTGTGTAACTTGTTTAGGCGCAGTAGGTTTCTTTGCCTGCTTTGTACCCCTAGTAGTTTTTGTTCGTTTAGTGTCTTTTTGTTTTGCTATTTCTTGCTCACGCCCTCGAACGCGTTCAACAAACAAACCTGTTAGTTTAGGGCTTACTTCTTCCCCTGCGTTGACACGCAATGTAAGTTGACCACCAATGGTGTTTTCTTCTTCTTTGGTGAGTGGTTTAGTTTTATCTTCTAGTCTAGCTAGTAGTTGTTGGTCTGTTTTACTTAGTGCAGGTTGCTCAACAGCCTCTCTTCGTACAGGTTCTCCAACGCCTCTTCCAGTGTCTGCCACTCCTGTTCCTTCAGGTGCGACAGCGACGGTGGTATCTGGCTGTGTAGGAGGTACTGCTCGCTCTGCCCCCACATCTGGTACAGCAGTTGGAACGCCAACTCCACTTGGAACTTGCTGAGGTTCTGCAACTCTTGCATCTGGAACTCCTGTCTCAGGGGCTGGTCCGCGTCTCTGTGTCGTCGGCGTAAATAGATCACCTTGCCTCTCCGATACTCCCTCTAACAATCGTGCCACATTAGCACGAGCTTGTTGACTACCTTTCTTACCTTTAGCAAAGTTCTGTAAACGTCTTTGCGTCTGAGGTTGATTGAGATCTCTATTAATCAGAAGCCTACGTTCAGGCGACTTTGGAGCAAAACCTAAGTCATCAAGGCGCTTTGCAGTAAGTATATCCGGTGCTGGTGTAGGCTCTTGTGCCTTAGGTGCAGGTTCTTTGAAAGGTTCACGAGTACGGCGCGGAATACCACCACGCGGCCCGATTAGCGCTTGCTGTTCCTGTTGCTGTTCGAACCCCATATCCTGTTGTTCTGGAGTACGAGGAGGCTGTGTAGTAGGTTCTTCTTTGGCGCGTCGTGGGATACCCCCACGTGGTCCAAACATCTCACGTTGAACTTGGTCGCGTTCTGCACGCTCGATGGGCAAATCCATCTGTTCAGTTGGTTCTGGTCTAGGCGCTTCTCTACGGGGCTGTGCCGATTCTATTTCACGTTCTAGCGTGAACGCATCAATCTGTTCGTCTTGTGCTCTGGCTCGTGCACGCTGTTCTTCTGCGGCACGTACTTCAGATTCACGCACTTGGGCTTCGCGGGCGCGTTCTTCTGGCGAAGCTCTTTCTACAGAAGCATCTGGGCTTAATCTAGCAGGTATTCGAGAGGTCTGACCGTCTCTAGTTGTGCGAACAACTTCGTC
>VMHT01003622.1_pt1 | contig 24819 bp, 16 predicted proteins | sample 4693611 | NCBI WGS metagenome assembly VMHT01 (sample SAMN12280063, study PRJNA550983) | marine metagenome | isolation source: seawater sampled from same location over 5 years 0.02-0.2 micron viral filtrate | place: USA: collected off the coast of southern California halfway between the port... ...
ACTTGCAGTAAAAAACGTCATTTTGTTTTGTGTATCACCTAATTTCATTTCACTACTTAAAGCAGTGATTTTTACATTTTGATTTGTACCATAATACAATCTTAATGTACCAACTGGAAATGTCGTTGAATTATCATTTTGAGCTTTAAACCAATTATTACCATCTGATGTAATACCTAAAATACCATCACCAGTTGTTGAAGTTGTAACTGTTAGTTTTTTTGATGGAGTTGTTGAACTACCAATATTTATACTATTAGTAGTTGTGTTTCCGTTGTCTGTAATTTCTTGAAGAGTATCAACGCTAGAGGTTATGGCAGATGCAGGTACTTTTTTAGTGTTACCATCAGGGGAAGAGACAATTATTTTGTCACCAGTATTTAGTGATGTAAAATCAGGGTATTGGATCCAATTTATAGCCATTATCTTATGACTTTTCTTTTTACAGTACCATCACTAAAGTTAAAGAATAACACTTTGTTTTTAATTACTTTTGTTTCTCTACCTAAAATATCTGTAACTGACATTAACACCTTTTGAACGCCCCTTATTGGCATTGGACCTGTCCAAGTACCTTCACAATAATTGTATGTTGCTTGACAAACCGTGTCCCACTCATTTTCACAGCAGTACTCATCAATATCTATTACCCAAGCATAGCAAGGGTCGTTGAGCCAGTAAGGGATGCTGTCGCCAGTAACACAACCAGCACTGTAACGGCAAGATAAAGAATCATTAATATTAGCAGTTGGTTCGTAGTTATATGCTTCTGCATCCATGCAACCCATAACGATTTCAATACACGAACCGTTATCCGTGTTAGCAAGTGAATCAAAGTTAAGAGCCAAACTATCCATACACCCATAAACATAAGCAATACAACTAAAGTCCTCCGTGTTCGCCGACGGGTTATAATTGAGCGCAGCAGGATCCGTGCAACCATATATAAAAGGTATACAGCTATTGTTATCAACATTTGCTAGTGGGTTATAATTAAACATAGTGCTATCTGTACAACCATATATTGGTAGTATACAACTAAAGTCATCTACGTTTGCAATTGGATTGTAGTTTAAAGCTATTGGATTAGTACACCCGTAAACATAAGGAGTACAACTACCATTATCAGTGTTAGCCAACGGATCGTAGTTAAACATAGTAGAATCAGTACATCCATAAATAAATGGTATGCAACTACCGTTGTCCGTGTTTGCCACTGGATCGTAATTGTACATTGTAGGGTCAGTACAACCATATATTATACCTATGCAAGTTGAGTCGTCAGTGTTTGCTAGCGGATCATAGTTTAACGCCGCTGGGTTTGTACAACCATATATAAATGGTATACAAGAGTTGTTACTAGTATTAGCTAGACTGTCGTAATTAAAAGCTAAAGCATCAGTGCAACCAAATATAACTGGTATGCAAGTATCAGGTGTATTTGCTGCTGGGTTATAATTAAACATCATATCGTCTATACAACCGTATATAACAGGTACACACGACGCTGGATCGTTAACGTTAGCAAAAGCATTATAGTTAAATGCTAGCGAGTCCATACAACCAACAATAGTGCTTACACAGCTACTGTCATCTACATTTGCAAACGCATCATAATTAAATGCAAGTGGATTAGTACAACCTAAAACTACAGGTATACAACTACCATCGTCTGTGTTGGCAGAGTCTGCGTAGTTAAAAGCTGTTGAGTCCATACAACCTAATATTGTAGGTATACAATAATCACCACAATAAGGTACTGCAGAGTACGTATGCCAAAAAGGACTGTCAAACTCTTGTAAAGCGCCTTGGCCATTGTTAGCAAATGGATTACTACCTTCGTCTAGTAGTACGATACCATTGGCGTTTATAAGCTTAAAAGAGTTATGCCATGTTTGAAACTGTATTTCTTCAGGTGGAGTTTGTGGTCCACCAATCTCAAAATAATATATTGTTACAGGTGCGTCTGAATCTAATATTAAATTAAATGTGTCAGCGTAAGAACCAGGTCCCATTGTAAAGTTCCATAGCATTTGTCCTTGTGATACACCTAAATATGAATTACCCCAACCATCACCCGCGTCATCTTCTAATATTAACGTGTAGTTACAGTCAGGTATTAAATCCATTATTGTAGCGTTTGGATCGTAGTTAAATGCTGCGGGATCAGTACAACCGTAAGTATGTAGTGTTAAACAGCTTCCGTCATCTACGTTAGCGGTATCAACATATTCTACATAATCATCATCTGTGCAGCCATATATGTTTGGTGTTGTGTTACAAGCTACACCGTTTTGTGGTCCTGAATAAGTCACGGTACCAAAGTTTGGGTCAGGCAAGTTCCATATAGTATCACCATTACAGTCATATATAACTACATTACCATCTAAAGCTCCACCAGCCATACCATCACCATAGCTGTCATTTAATATTAATTCAAAACCTATGTTTTGATCTATACAAAAAGTATAAGTAAATGTTTGCCCTATATCATTAAAGTTATAAGTACCTTGTGGTGATTCATCTATTATACCACCACTGTTCATTATCCATGAAGTTTCACCTGGCCAGTTGTCAAGCGTAATCTCCATTGTTATTTGATATTCAGTTGCTGTATCACATGTAGTGCCAGCACATGATCCATCATCTGTTGTAGCCCAAGGGTTATATGACTCTTGCATTGGATCTGTACAACCTGGTATACAAGCTGTAGGCGTAAAAAACATTGTATCTGAAAAACTGCTATCAACAAACTCTAAAACTAAATAATGTTCTTCGTTCCAGTTAGGCGGCATTTGTCCTGGTCCTGCGCCAATTGCAAAGTTACTCCAACCACCACTAGGCCAAAAACCAGGTATTGTTATATTGTAACCACTTTCAGCGCCGTAGTGTAATTTAATTACACCACAATTTGTATTGTTATTTGTTTCCCACTCCCATGATATAGCTGCTTGAGCACCCCAACACATTTGCCATGCAGTGTCATTTATTATACCATCACAAGGTGGAAATGTACAGCTACCATCATCAATTGTAGCTAATGGATTATAATTTAAAGCGTTTGGCGCCATACAACCATATACTGGTGGTGCGCAAGGCAATATGTTTACTGTAGTATCTCTTAGGTAAAATGAACCTAATACTGGATCCCAGTTTATAATTAAACCTTGACATAGGTTACGCATCCTAAAATATGCGGGCTGATTAGAAATCCAGCCATCACCAAAGCTATCAACTAATGATACTGTATAACTACCTGAGTTTATATATATTGTAGTATCTAAAAACTGATAAGGATTTGTTGGCTGGTGAAACATAGCTGTATCACCGTTAGCATCAGACACCATAAAAAAGTGAGACTCTGATGGTGCATAGAAATCATATTGAACTTGGTAGTTTACCCACGTGTTTTGCGAAAACAATAACGTTGGTAGTAATAATATAAATAGTATTTTTTTCATTCTTTTATCTTAATTGTAATGTCATGTGGCGCGTATTCGTTACCACCAAAATATGGGTATAAATAATATCTACGTATCAAACCCCAATTACCTTCAGGTCTTCTACGCACTAAAGTGGTATCACTATCTACCACTATTACATAGTAAAATGTTTCTATATCAATAGTAGCATTATAAATCACATCTGGTTCTATAGTTCTTATTGTAGCAGAACTATGTCTACCTTCTTCATGTCTTAACCAGCAAAGTTCTAGCTTATTGTTTAAGTATCTCCAACCAAGCCTTATAGAGTATTTTTGATGACGCAAACCAAAATCACTCATGCCGTATATTTTATTTACATCATGTTGATTCTCAGGTATCTCGCTAGTGTATATAGCGGATTCGTCTAGTATAAACTTAAAACTTATCCTAGAGTTATCTGGGTGGTTAATAAAACTACCAGAGCTATGTTCACCCGCAGGTATTGTATAAATTCTAAAGCCAAGATCATCAACTTCTTTTGCACACGAAACCAGTAAAAGAAGTATCAGAAGCTTTTTCATTTATTTTTTATATCCTTTTTTCTTTTTTCCTTTTTTACATTTTCTAGGCATAATTATCTTTTTTTACGTTTAGGAACACAATTAGGTACTTTTCTACCTTTTTTCTTTTTCATACCGATCATCTCATATCCTTTCCAACAAGGACTCTTTTTTTTCATTTTTTTAGCCATAATTATTTATTTGTTAACATTTCCACCTACGCCTAGCAGCTTTACCTCTCTCACCTGTCCAACCTTTTGATCTTGCACAAAATGATTTTCTACGTTTAGCAGCTTTGCTACCAGGTTTTACCTTGCCTGTTACAGCAGTTTTTAATTTACTACCAGGGTTTTTCTTTCTATATTCTGCAACTCCTTTTTTAGTCATACCAGCACCTTCTTTTACTGTGCGAAAATTACGCCCTTTACCTTTAGTAGTTTTTCTTGGTTCGTTTTTTGCCATATTAAAAATCGCTCATTATCTGTTCATTAATAAAACCTTGTATCTCTTTTCTTGTAGCAAGCAGTTTAAAGCTAAGGTCTGCCTGATACCTTTTTATTTCTTCTCCGTCTTTAAAAACAACTATAGTAGGTACTATAATTATCTTATGTTTATCTTGTAGCTTAGGATCTGCAACTATATCAACTTTAGCAAGCTCGCAGTCGTCTAACTTATCAAACCACTCAACTTTATTTACAGCGTTCCACTCAGCGTTAAAATGTGTTACTGTTATTTGTGCAGACACACTGCTACAAAATAACATTAGTAATAAAATGTATTTCATTTATCTTAATTGATCGATTTTGTCTTCCATACGGATCATACGATCCTTTAACTCTCCTACGTCATCTCTGGTCTCCATAATAGTGTTTCTGATGTTCTCATCTTTCATTTGAAACTCCATACGTGTTACGTCTGGTCTTGGTAGTTCTTTTGCCTCAGCTATATCAGCTTGCAAAGCAAACCACATACCTACAACTGTAGATATTGCAAAACCTATTGCTATTAATGTTTTTACGCTTATTGTAAAGCCAGTGTCTTCGTTTAGTTCTTTTGCCATTTTAACGTTTACCGCCATGATATTCTACAGCATGGCCTTCTTTAATTAATAATTCGTTTACATTTAACATTGTTGGTGAGCTATCATCGCTAACATGCAGTTGTCCTAGCACTCTACCATATTTACCAACGCCGTGAGAATCAAGATGTATCTCACCAGCATTATCTAATATTTCTTTTAATCTAGCCTTAGCAGCTAAACCTCTTTTTTTCTCTTCAAGATCTCGTGTTCTAGACTCTGGAGTGTTAATACCCACAAACCTAATACGCTTTTTTGTATTGATGTTAAAGCCTAAATCGATGTAACAATCTATAGTGTCTCCATCTATAACTCTATCAAGCTTTACTTTGTATTGATACATAGTTAAAAGATTACGTAATTAACGCCAAATTTAAAGTCATACCACTCTCTATTCCAGTATTTATTGTACTTACCTTCTACAAACGTACCTAGCGACTTGTTTAGCTTATAACCTAGTATAACACCACCGCTGTAATCTAACCATTGGCCACCGTTAAATTTGTGATACGAAAACTCACCACCACCGTCGTAATGCAAAGGCATAACGTTAGCCCAGGCGTGTGCCCAATATGATTTAGTATAGTGATAGTAGTCTAAACCAACAACAATAGAGTGTTGTATTATTTGATCTAACTCATTACGTTTTCTTTCAGTATAATCTGCTAACACTGTAGGTATTACAACCTCTTCCCAAACCTCTTTGCTTGTAGCAACGAGCTCTCCGTCTGGAGAGAAATACTCACTAGCAGCTACATCGACATTATAACCTTCTTGTAGTGCTAGATAAGTGTAATGTATATTGCCATTGCTTAGCACCCATTCCGCTAAAGGATCGTAACCATACGGCTCAGATAACCTTTGAGCAAGCCCAGCATTAAAGGACAATTTGTCATTAGCTTTATATCTATACCTTTCAGATGTTTCAAAGTATTTAATATCGGCAAAACCGTCTTCTAAATACTCACCTTTAAGTATATATTTGTTGTCAACAAATCTTATAAAGTGATGCTGATCTAAATATTCATTACCTTGTTGTCTTTTATAATCTATTTCAAATAAAAATTCTAATCCTTTTACTTTACCTACGTTAGCACCATCCGACCAAGAGTTCTCAGTACCATCGTAAAATGTTTGTGCTCTGTTTTCATAACCAAACCTAGCAATCTTACGTATACCTAATGCTAAGTTGTAGTCGTATGGCGTTTGTATTGTAGCTGTTTCAAGGCCGTTTGTAACTGAAAATGTTTCTACATCCGATATAGATGTACCACCGTTTGCAGCTGCGTAAAACGTGGAAAACTTAAATATTTTTTTAAAGTTTTGTGAACAACATTTTTTTGGCGTAGTGCAAGCAGCTAATGCTATACACATTATTATAATTAGTTTTTTCATTTATTGTAAAGATGTTACTTTGTATTTACTTTTCTTTTTATTACTATACCTTTGTTTGCTTTTAGATTTTTTAACGTCTTCAATACCCAAATTCCACTTGCTCCAACCGCTAAACATTAAAATTCTATCCATAGCGCTATTTTGATTGTTTAAACTTTCTCTTACATTTAAAGTTTTGTTGTACAACCTGTTTAACGGTATGTTTGCAAGACCTTCTATGTAACTTGTGTAAGCTGACCACATAGGATTTTCAATATCAAACGTGTTCATTTCCTCTATAAGTTTCTTTTTCCAAATAAGATCTCTTTCTGCTTGAAGTAATTTTCTAGCTTTAATACCTAGTGGTGGTGAAACTTGTAAGCCTTCTGCTAAAACGTCGTATATATTTGAACTACTTTTTTGATCTTTTTTATTAAGACGTTTTATAGCCATGTTTTTTAATGTAGATACAACCGCGCCCCAAACACCAGACCCTCTTAAAACAGAATCAATACTACCGTTTATTATTCTTTCTTTTTTCTTTAAAAATTGTTCGTCTTCTTCGTCATCATCAAACATTGTTGCAAACAAAGCCGATTGTAAAGATAAAAATATTAAGTTTTGTATTGCAAAGTAATAAGCTATTCTAGACATGTTAGATATATCACTTTGAGCTTGTGTTTTATTACCAGGTGTTATTCTTCTGTTTTTAATATCTAAAAACGCTTTTTTACCTAATCTATTAAACTGTGATGTTACGTTTTGAAATGCTAATATAACCTTACCAAGTGGTGATGCTTGTTGTTGTGATACCATGTCTGGTCTTGCCGACTGTTGTGTAGCCTCTGCTAATACTTGAAAATCAACAAATGCTTTTGACTCAGCTTCTTTTTTACTTAATCCTTCTTTTAAATAACTATCAACTCTATTTCTATAAAATGGAGCGCCACCAGTAGCAATAGCTATATTATCACCTATTTGGGTTGGTAAAAAACCTATTTCTAATAGTTTTTTTATAACTGCTTGAGCTGGATTTTTAGCGTCTTTAACAGACGCAGCTAACTCAGCGCCATTTACATCAGTCATAATACCACCTCTTCTTTGTTTCATAAAGTCAGAGTTAAACAACATAGCCCAATCAGCCCAATATTGTTTTTGATTTGCAAAAGCTTTGGCTGCTGAAAGAATATTGTTATCAGAAAAGTTTATAAAGTTAACAAGTGACATTTGTTGTAGTACAGCTGATCTAATGTTAAAGAACATTGTTGCTGCTACAGAACCGTTTAACCAGTTCATAAACTGATTTACTTGTTTATTATTCCCACTAGGTCTATTTCTACCTGTTTTAGTTCTATACAACATGTCTTTTAATGCGTCAACCATTTCAGCTCCATAAGCAGCTTCTATTTTGTTCATGTTTTCTGGTGAAAATATTATATCAGCATTTTCAAAAAACTCAGTAAAAAATTGTTCTCTACCTATTCTACCTGTAGCATCGTCTAAATCTGTTCTTAAATCGCCAGCCTCCCAGCTTTCTATAGGGCTTACATAGTCATCTCTTTTTGATATTACATTTATAGCGTCTGCATAAGCTTGTAATTCACTATCAGACTTAATTAAATCAACTAATTCTTTTTGATCAGTTTCACTTAAACCAGGAATATCGTAACCATGTTTATCCCACAAATAAACTCTTATGGCATCTTGATATTTAAAATCACCATCTGGCGTTTTCTTCGTAAGCTTTTTCTTTACATCAGGAAACTGTTTGTTTAAGTTTTTGTAATCATTTGCTATTGATTGTCTAGCTGTGTTTAACTCTCTATAGGCTCTATTTAATGGTCTAATCAACGCTTGCTCAAAAAAGTCTCTATGAGCATTACCTTGCTTACCTTTACCAATAAAGTTGTACAACAACCCTACAAAATCCTCATGTGATGGCGGTATAAAAAATCTAAATTTACCCTTACTAGCGCCTCTTTTTCTAGCTTTAACATTTGAAAATCTTTTTTCTGAAGCTATGCCAGTAACGTCTCGTAATACATTATTAAATTCAGTGTTTAAATCTTTACTAAATTTAACTTTAGCTTGTTGTACTTTTGATTTAACATCAAATTGATCTAGCATATTTTTAACAGCCTGCACATTTTGTAGTGCATCATCAGCAAAGTAAAAGTCATTATAACCCTCACCGACCTTGTCAGCTATCCAAAGTGCTTTTGCTTCTGATGTAGAGTTACCTAAACCAGTTATGTTTTCTAAGGGTATATTTAAACCATTAGCTTTTAAAAAGTCAAATATAGCTTTTTGCGCCTGCGGTGGTCTTGCTGTTAATACAAACATATTTTCAGGCCCAAACTTACCTTGTAATTTTATTGCTTTATTAAACAGTGGTGCTAACTTACCTTTTACAACTTTGTTAAAATCTGAAAAATCAAACGTATAACTTTGGTCTAATAAATCTTGATATGTACTAGCAAATTGTTCTGCGTTTAAAGTTCCAGTTTCACCATCTGGAGTTGTGTATTTAACTAACGACTCTGTAGTAGCTAGCGTGTCATCAAAATCTAAAACAGTGATACCTTTAGACTCGTTTTTAGATGATCTAGAGAACATGACACCTTTATTTAATCGATCAACTTCCTTAGTGTTATTAGCTCTTTCCAGTGTACCTAACTGGTCTTTGGTAAGGCTAGAAATAATATCGTCATATAGTGTGGTTTTAAAATCATCTATTTTATATATTTTTTTTGCAGCCTCTAAATTACCAGCTAGTCTAAATATATTTTTATCATTAACTTTACCTGTGGCAGCATCAATCATATTAAATAATTCTAAAGGTCCATATATGCCTTTATAATCCCTTACATTGTCTTTACCGTTTTTTTGCCACTCGTTATTTATAACCAATAGAGCTGACTCTTTTGATTGTTGGCTGCTTGATTTTAAGTGCTCGAACTTTATAGTAGAATCTAAAATAGAGCCTGGTAAATACACATAGCCACCTGGAGCCATTATTCTTTCACCCGTAGTTCCTATGGCCGCGTTTGCTTTTTTAAGCTTTAACACATAATCGGCTTTGCTATTAAACTCTTTACTACCAACCTCACTAGAGTGCAACCACTCTTCTAAAGTTGTGTTCCACAAGTCATAAAACTCAACTTGCAAAGAACTTTCTTTACCTGTAAAATACTCTTTAGCTATAGCTACTTGCTCTTTTAAACTATTAGCGTTGTATATCTTTTTTAAACCAGTGTAAAATGTAGACGCGTAAGAACTTTTTAAATTTTCAAAATCAAAGTTTTTCCATCTATCTAAAGTTTTTTTACTAAGAACTGATTTACCTTTTTTATTTAGCCTACTTATAATGCCTTGTTTTAAAGTACTACCAACCTTAGCCATGTCAGAACCAACTATATTGTAGTGTCCAGCGAAAAAACCTAATAACAACCTTCTATTACCATCAGTTGCATTTTCTGGTAAAACTATTTGGTCCGCAAGATCATAAGATGTCTTTAAAAACCAAGCCATAGCTTTTTTATCTTTTTTAAACTTAGCATCTGACAATGTCCAAAAGCCATTTTTTAGGTACTCGTTTAGTTTTTCATTACCAAAATCTACTCCTTTTATAGCCTTTGTAAATTGTTTAGCTTCTTTACCTCCATCAGCAACAAACTGTGCCATGTTTTCTACATAGTCTATTATTCCATTAAAATAAATAGGAAATTGCTTTTTAAATTCTTGGTCAGTAAGGTTTGCGTAATTACCTAGTATTTGGTATGACTTATCTTCAGTTATTTTTGGATCAACTTCTTTTAAATAATCTAGTATATATGGCATGTCTTTTTCTTTAGACATACTTTTGCTAAACATAACAGCTGATTTACCATCAGACAACCTTAGCATTGATTTTGCGTTGTTTTCTGTTATATTTTTAGAAAGCACCTCTCTAACAGCTTGATTACTCATCATTTTACCCGTTAGATTAGCTAAAGCTAAAACTCTAGCCGATGTATTTCTATCAGTACGATCTGGCTTACCATCTATAATACCAAAAGTTTCTAAAAACTCTTTTTTGTTTATATCATTTTTTTCTTGTATTGCAAGACCAGCTTTACTACCAGTTTTAGCTGCCTTTGCTCTATCTGTTTTTGTATAAAAAGCCTTTAACAAACTACCAGGAACGCCAGTTGCTGTACCACCTGTTGTAGCGCCATCAGGTAGCATTGCTATTAAAACATCTGCGTTTTTATTAATAAACATTTGTGCAGACTGTAATTCTTTTTTAGTTATGTTTGCTAGGTTAATTAGTTTTTTAGGAGATATACCAAACAACTCACCAGTTATTTCCGGTGTTTGGTCTTTTAAGTTTTTAAAGTTTAAATTCTCAATATCTAAATCAGGTAGTTTTTTGCTAATTGCCTCGTCAACTTTGTTTTTAACACCTAACCTGTCAGATAAAATAATTTTCTTTTTCTTTGGTTTAGCTTCAACTTCTACCTCAGCAACTTCTTCGGCTGCAACAGTTTTTGCTTCTGTAACATCCACAGTAAACTCTTCACCCAAAACTCTTCTTGAAGCTTCAATAGCTCTTGCTGGTAAGAATTTATTTATAAAAGCGGCTAATGGCACTCCAGAATTTGGATCGTACTCTCCAATAAGGTCTAATATACCACGTTTACCAGTTTCTATTTCATCAGTTAATAATTGTCTATCAAAACCAGGCGCTTCACTACGTTTTTCTACTATTTTGCTAACAATAGGTTTAAACTCATTTATAATATCAAATGCACCGGTAGCACCTACTTCTTCGTATATACGCTGTACTTTATCAGAAGCTTCTTTAGACATTTGAATAACATCTTCAGCTTTAATGTCTTTTGCTACTAATTTACCAATAGCTCCTTCTTTAGCTACTTTTAATATAGCTGGACTTATTTTACCATCTTTTATGCTTTTAGTATAATCTTTTACAAAATTATACACATCTCTAGGTCTATTAAGTATAACTTGTCTACCTAAATAATTTTGACTAAACCTTCTAATTACATCACCTATTTTAGTAAAAAAGTTTTCTTCAAATTTTAAATTTCCATTTAAAATCTCTTCAGACATTATGGTTAAAGTTTCTTCTCCAAAATTAGCATCTCTTTCAAAAACTCCTTCTTTATTAAAGTTCCCGTAAGCAGCTAGTCTTTTACCTAAAATACTTTTATCACCACCTAATTTAGTAACATGCTCAACTAACGCGTCTCCAAGTGCGTCTTGTGTCTGCTTGTTGTTTTTAATTGTCTTAAATAGTACGGCGTGTAAAAACTCATGACCAGCAGTGCCAATCATAGGTTTGTCTTTGTTTAAAAATATTTCAAAACTACCATCTGCTTTTTGGTCTATAAAACCAAACTGCTCTGAAGCTTGCTTTGAATCAAAACCTTCACGTTTAATATTTGATATTTGCTCTGAAGTTAACTCTGTTACTTTTCCTTTTAATTCTCCTTCTTTTATTTGTTTTTTTACAGCTTCTGTAACTTGAGCGGTTTGTTTAACCGCAACTTCTTGTATTATAGAGTTATTGCTTTCAATTAATTCTTTTATTTTATTTTCAGCAATATTAGTTTCACTTTCGGTTTTTGACTTACTTAATATATTTTTTTGCTTGTTTATTTCGTTTACATTATTAAAATAATTTTGTAAATCTTGTCCTTTTAAACTATTTACAATTCTTGAAGATTTTTGCTTTTGAGATATTACATCTTGTTCTAATTTATTTATTTCTTCTTCAATAATAGATTTTCCCTCTTCAGAAGCCTCTGGCAAATCTTTAATTAAATCATTTATTCTAGCGGCTTTTTTACTTATGTCTTGCTTTATATCTTCTGGCATTAATATAGCCTCAGCTCTTTGTTTAGCTTTGTTGCTTATTTTACTTAATTCACCAACAGAAGCAACTTTACCACCAATAAAAGAACCAACAATAGCAGCATCTCCTAATCTGTAAAGTAAATCTTTGTCTATTTTTTTACCTAATGTTAATTTATCTTCTAACGCAACAGCTAACTCTGTAGCAGCTTCTGAAGCTCCTTCAGCGCCAATGCCATAAGCTATATTTTTAATTATGTTTTTTGCGCCTCCTTGTAATAATTCTTTTGCGGCTTTTATGTTACCTTGTTCGCTTAAAAAACCAGCTTTTTTTAAAAGACCTCTAGTTACTAATTCAAATGTTGCTTCTGTAGCACCTGTTAAACCAGCGTTTACCAATAATAAGCCAGTTGATTTAGTTGGATCTGCTTCGAATTCTTCTTCAAATTTATTACCAGCTATACTGCCACCTAAAGCAACTAAACCGCCAACTCCAGTAGCAGCAGCGATTAATGATGTTGTAGATCTTAGCGCGGCGTTAACAGTTCTAAAACCAGCTTGAGCATAATTACCTTTTTGAATATCTTCTGTTATACTTTGCGTTTCATACTGTGGTATGTTTTGCTCTAGTTTTTCAACAATAGGCTCATAACTATCAGAGTTACCTAAATTTATAGATTTAATAGCAGCTCTTGCACCAAGCTTTTCGGCAACAGTCATTTCTCCTGGCATTAATAATTCAGTAATACCAAGTTGTATTGCCTCTTTTTTCCTTTCAATACCTTGTGCAAAATCTACAAAGCTTAAACCAAGATTTGATAACAAAGTAGAACTAACGCTAATATCCTTTTTTACCTCATCTTTTTTAGGTTCAATTTTAACTTTTAATTCTTCGTTTATATTTTGAACCCACTGCTGCTGACTACTGTCAGTTAAATTATTGTTTACAAGGTAATTATGTACGTTAGCCTGCACGTCTGGACTTTCAAAAAAGTTAGACTGCCAAGTATCAAAATCACTAGTGGTTTGGTTATCACTAGAAAGTGTGTTCCAAATATTATTTAGTATTTCACTCATGTTTAATTAACCAAAATTAGTTGTGCTTACTCCGTCAAGCTTAAAATTTTTTCTTAAAGAATCTTCTGTAATAGACCCCTCTTGTTCTTCCCCGCCAACAAAAAGTTTAAAAGTTTTTTTAGGCATTCCGTTTTTATAACCCACTGTAGATAGTATTGCATAAATATTATCATCTGTCAAATGATTTATTCTAGCCCCTATTTTATCAGCAACTTCTATTTCTTTAATTTTATCTTGTATCATAGAGTTGTCTATATAACCTAAAAAAACGTCAAAAACATCTCTACCTAAGTTAGTTTTTCCTCCAGTTTTTGAACCACGCCTTGTTTTTAATTGCTGGTTGTTATAAGCGCCTTGACCTTCTTCATAACCATCTTTTACTACATCAGATATAAATGTTTCGAAACCTTGTCTGTAAGGTGCAAAACCTTCTTTTGTTGTTAGATTGTCTCTTTGATCGCTAACTAACCAATCTTGCATAGACATTTTTGGTGCTATTTGCTCTTTAACAACGGTATCTATATAATTACCGTCATACTCATCAAAACCATCAAAAGCCATGTCGATAACACCTTGGTTACCTAGCTTTTTAAATAATCTATTAATTTTTCTACCAGATCTTTTAGCGTCCCACCCTAAATTTTTAAAACCTAAACCTCTTTCATTGTCGTAAATTTTAGCAATACCATCAGCGCCAACAACATCTGTTAAAGAATACTGTGGAAACTCTGAGTTTCTCTTGTATTTGTTTGTTGATTTATCTAAAAATTCTAACTCACCGTTAGTTACTTTAAAACCATCATAATCACCAGCGTATACATTGGTTAAAAAAGCATTGTCTTTTAAGCTTAAAGAGCCTGACAGGTCATCTTTATCTTGAATAAACTCAACTCTATTAGCTAAATGAGATTCTAGGTTTTTGTTTAAGTTTATAAAACCTGTTTTTATACTATTCATTTTGTCTACAGCTTCTCTATAGCCAGGATCTCTTGGACTTAGTTTAGACGCTGCATCAGCTGCTGCTGCATATTCTTCTTTAGAATCTCTTAAATATCTTTCTACTTCAGGTCTCATACCTTCAGGTAATTTTTCTATATTAGCACCAGGTGGTAAAGAATTTATAAATCTAGCCATTTTATTATCGGCTACTTCCATTTCTTTTAGAATACCAGTAATAGCAGGTTGCATAACAGCCCCGTAATCTATAAACTGTTCGCCTGTACCTCTTGATGCTCGTATTAATGCTTGATTTGCTGCCATACTTTATTGATTTAAAGGATTATAATTTAACATGCTAAATTGTCCTGTTTGAAACGGAAGCGATGATGGTCCCACAACAGGGCTCGTATAAGCTTGGTTAGTAAGATTTAGCGGAGTACCAGACATAGTTGCGTTTGCAAGGTTAAAATTATTACCCCCTCCAAACATGCCGTCAAATCTACCTGATAAACCCATAGTTGCTAAACTACCAATACCGCTAGCCACAGCTTGTCTTGCTCTTGCTCTTGCTAAATTAGCTTCAGCTAATCTTTGTGACTCAATACCAAACAACGTTGCTGTTTTGCCAGCTTCTAACTGTCTAGCTTGCGTAGCTCCTTGCGCTTCTAAAGCTTGTATTCTACTTTCTGCTTGTGCTGCTAATCTTTTATTCATTGCTTCTTGCTGTCCTATAGATGCAGCTGCTTGCTGAGCTGCTACCGTTTGTTGACCAGCTATAGCTTGAGCTAACCCACCAATACCACTACCACCAGCAGCTTGTTGAAGCCCTGACAATAAATTAGCTTGTTGCTGTTGCTGTTGTTGTTTAATAAATTCAGCTTGCTGTAGATTTACAGTTAAATCTTCGTATGGGTTTTCCATATCAGCATATAAATTGCTAGTGTCTAAAGCTTCATATTCAGTTCTCATTTTTTCTCTAGCAGCTTTGGCTTCTCTTTGCTCTCTACGTCTACGTTTACTACCAAATATACCTGATAGTAAACTAACACCAGCTTGAATAGCCATTAATTCTGTTCCGGTCATATTTATTGTTTATTTATATTATAATTACACTTTTTACGCATTATTTACTACTTTCGCTAACGTCTGAACTAACTGCAAAAAGCTCCGCGTGTTGTGTTGAATCGTTTGTCATTTCTACTTCTGCATAATAACCCATTAAACCAGGCGTATTTATATTTGAGTTTTTAGCAAAAAACAAATAGTCACCAACCGCAGGTAGCGGTATATTTGCCCCAGCATCAACTGTTATTTTGTTTTGACTCTGTGTTATATCTATACAAGAGCCTATAAGTTTTACAGAGCCTAGTTGTTTGCCACTTGAAACTCTAGTAAAATACACGTTGTCATAAGCACCACCTTCAGCACCAGTAGCAACATTGCTAGGTTTTGACTGAAGAGAAACATTTATAGGGTTTGAAAAAGTATATACTATATTTGGCATATTATTGTTGTGTTGTTAATATATCGTTAATGTTTAAGTTTGTGGTTTGGTCTGATGATCCATGAAATAAAACCGTGGCTAAACACCTAACAGTTGCAACCTTTGTATCTTGACTATTGTCTATAGCTATTGAAAATTCACTAAAAGCTACAGAGGTGCCACCAGCTAAAGTTATATATTTTCCAGCGTCAGCCGCAGACGAAGAGCTCCATCTTTCAGGTAAAAATTCTTGAGCACCTAAAACTATACTGTAACCAGATGCTGATGTCGATGCTGTAAAACGTATTTCAGTTGGCTCGTAAGACGGTAGTATAGAGTTATTTCTATTAGTTTCACCAGAATCTGTAAAGCTATTAGCGCTTAGTGTAAACGAACCTGACGACGGTGGGTTGTTATTTGTTATTGCAAAAGTAATAACTGTAGGTTTAAATTGCTTTACAATTAAAGTTGTTGGTGATGATAAAGGGCTTACAAAAGAACCTGAAGCTATTTGAGTAAGTATAACGTTATAGGTTAAATTAGTAGATGTTGCAGGGAAGGTAAGTGGTATGCTGAACAAACCATCACTACCAATAGCAGCTGTAAAAGGACCTTTAAAAGTCAAAACAGCATTTGCAGGTAATGTTTGTGCTGAGCTTAAAACTATACTAGCGCCCGATACCGACACAACCGTAGACTCACTCACACCAGTTCCAGAGACAGTCATTCCAACATGAATACTAGAGTTTGGAGTTTGCAGTGGTATAGACGCGGAACTACTAACAGCTGACTCTACAACAGCAGTAGTTACTGCAATATTTTCTCCTCCAGAAATTTTAGCATTAACAGTTAGGGTGGCAGCAGGATCACCAATTACTTTTAGCGTTTTAACACCTCCATTGCTACCTATATCAGACTCATCAAAACTATAAGAATATATTTTACCTGTAGAAGGTAGAAAATTAGCTGATCCTAACGTGTTAAAAAATATAGATTCTTCAATTTCTTCATCACCTGCTTCGTATGGAAATAAATATCTTACCGTAGTCTCTCTAACTGTAAGATTACCACCAGCTATAGAACCAGTGTCTACGTTTGTTATAGTATAGTTTTGTGGAAAACTTGTATCACTAAAATCTACAGTTGGTTCGCTGCTAAAAACATGGTTTGCTATAGCTGTAAATTGCTTTTTGAAAAGCCTTTTTGTTTGTCCTGGAAAACCAGTAACTGTAAACGTCGTGTTATTGTTACTTAGCGTAGCATCAATAGCTGTTGTTGTTTCAGTGCAGTTTCTTATTTTACTTACTATTGTTCCCATTTCGTTTGTTTATTTATATAATTTGTGGATTAGCACTTCCAAGTATCTTTAAACTACGCGTTTCATCGCTAGAACCCATATTAGCGCCAGTGAAGTTTACGGTAACCGTAATATTATTATCATTAGCATAAGCAGATGTCGTGTCTGTAAATGTCACACTGTTTATGTTAGAAAGAGTATCTGTAGAAAAGTCTGCCGCTGCTATAACGTATTTAATATTGTTTACTATTTTAGGTTGTATTGTAAACACTTGATTTGCTATAACCCCAGTTTGATTTGTTATTGTAGTTTTAGTTCCATTTGGCAAGCCGGTTCCGCCAACCCAGTCGTATAGTGGTTGATAATCTAAAGAGTTGTTTACTAAAATACCATTTAAAACTAACTCATGATACGCACTTGTAGTCCCAACAGCACTAGCAAAACCTAAACCTTGAAATGATTTTTCAGAAATATCATTAGTAGTTGTTCCAGTTGAACTACCTTGTATATAGTTAAACCATTTGTTTTCTTTATCTAAAAAGTACGGTATTGTTCCAGAGTCTAAATCAGTTGTAATAGAGTTGTTATACCAACCTTTAGTTTCCACTTGGTTTTGTTGGCCAGCAAAAGTACTGTAAATCCTAGACGTCGTGCCCTCGTAGTTTAAAGTTCTAAACGTTTTAACAGAAGAAAACTGCGTGTTAAACACAAACTTAACTTTAGATGCTGTAAAATTACCGTAATATGTATTTCTTAATTCATTAACACCATGCTTCCAAATTTCACCGGCATACATCGTGTAATAACCATTGTTTAAAGAACAACCAGCTTCAGGTATAAAAGATTTAAAACTAGTCCAGCCATTAATTCTTTCTGTAAAACTAACTGTTTTATCTAGAGATGATTCTCGGTATTTTAGCGTTAAGTTATAAATATCTTTAGTCTCGTCGTAACTACCCAAAAGCATGTTAGCGTCTCTCATGTTTGCTTTAAAATAGTTTAACATACCTTTTTCAGCAATATTTGTTATACCATCACCAGACAGTCTTAAAACAGCTCCTTTCTTTTGGTCTGTGTAATAAACCCTATAACCATAGTTAGCAAAGCTTTCTGGGTTTTTTGATATACCATAATCACCAACAAAAGGAATAACTTGTCCTAACACACTATCAGTTGATAATAATTGTGGATTACCATCAGCGTTAAACAAAGCGTTTTTATCTACTAAAACTTTTAATGTTTTATCTTCACAGAAAGTAACCATGTTAGTGTTTCTTGTGAAAAGCTTTTGTATAGAACCGTATTCAGGGTTAAGTTGTTTTGTTATTTTTTCAGCTTGAATAAACTGATTAGAGTTGTTAATACCGTCTTTAGTTACAAATATACCAGAGTAAATTAAACCTGTTTTTAAATGTTCTTGTTTGTATGTTCCAGAAAAAGTTGAAGAAACCTTAGGTCCTTTATCCATAATAGGAGCATTAAAGTCGTCTTTTATTCTATTAGACTCTACGCCATTACCAAAAGCAAAACAATTAGACCAGTCTAGCTGTACTTGTCTTAATTTAACCGTATTTGTCCCAGGCGCCATTGTTTCTGCTAAAACAAAATCTTGCGCAAAATTATACCCAACTAAATTCGACTGATAAACAGGGCCGTCATGTATTGTAACTATTGTGCCAGCGGGTATAGTTCCTGTGGTATTACTAAATTTTGTTAATGTTAAAGTGTCTTCTGTTATAGATGTTATAGTTGTATTACCAAAATCACTATCAGAAGGACAAGATATGTAATAATTAACTTTTGGTATTAATATAGACCTTGAAGTTTCATAAAATAAGTTTAAATCTACAGGCTCTTCTTTTGGTTCAACTTCAAATACAGCTGGGTTTTCAGTAAAGAAAGACTCGTCATTTGGTAAAGTTTCTATTATTTCAAAAACTTTAGTATTATCTGAACTGTTGTTTGTAGAGTTGTTGCTTAAGACGTTCATTTTAACAGTGTTTGCTTGCGTAACACCGTCTGGCACAACACCAGTTACAACTTGTTTGTTTATTTTAAATTTAAAAACAACACCGTTTACAGCCTCAAGTCCACTTGCGCCAGTGTTGTCCGCGCTGTTAAAGTTTTTAATAGGTATTATTGTTGATTCTATCACTTCGTATATAACACCTGGATCGTGATACCATCTAAATTTTAAACCAACACCTTTAGCCATTTTTTGAAAAAAGCTATATGTGTTTGGGTTAAAATCACTTTGATCTAAAACGTCGTAAAATTTGTAATTATCATAAGTCCAGCCAATACCTTTGCTTAAAGAAGATGGTATTCTTCCACAAAATCTAAAGGCAACCATTTGATTACCTGTTTTAAAACCACCTTCAGACCCATTAGGCCCATGAGACTGTGTGGACGTAGAACCTTCTTCGTAGTAATAACCATCATCAACTGCCCAGTACTGCATTTTATTTGTATCACTACTTATTGGTGAATCAAAATCCGTAAGAGTTGAAGGCCAGTCAGTGTAATCTTGATCGTAGTCACGATTATCTATAGTCGTGTTTGCTGCGCCAGGTGAATTACCACCATGTCTAATATACCTCATGTTTTGAGCCATAGAAACGTAGTTAGCACCAATAGTTGAGTTTTGCGTATTTAATACGTAGTTTTTTAAATTGTCATCACTTTTTATTTTAATAAAAAATCTACCCTTAAATTCAGATGCTGTTTCTTTATTAACGTTTTCAAAATATTCAAAAGAAAAATTAGAACCACTGTTGTCTGTGTTTTGAGTTGTACCTGTTGGTGGTACATAAAAAGTTCTTACAAAACTTATATCGTCTTCAAAAGGTGTTTTTAAAGTAAATTCATAATACTCATAGTCAACACTACTAACAGTTTCTGTTTTTAAAACAACATTAGAAATTTCGTAAAATTTAGACTCTACATTACCACTTGTTGCTAAAGATATTTTTAAAAATTTTTCGTTACTAGCCGTTGTCCAAGTGTTTACATCTTCTAATTCAGTTCCTGTTAATTGAGCCTTTTGTATTTTTAAAGTGTTAAATCCTTTTTCAGGATAACCGTCTCTTATAAACCCTGGTACAAAAGATCCAAATTTTATTGAATTAACTTTACCTAAAGATTCTTTTTTATACTTTATAGAATCTGGAGCCATGCTTTCTTTAGCTAAAACTTTATATCTTACAGTTTCCCCACTGTCATCGTGAACAGGGTTGTTAGATCCATGGGCTTTTTTAAGCGCTATGTAGTCGTCAACTTCAACTTTATTGGTTTCGTTAGAAGAAAAGGACAACCATACATTACCGTCTATTTCGTCATTATAATACCTATCTAAAGCCATGTTATAATACTCGTTAGAGTTTTCTTTTATATAGTACTTTAAATGCTTTGCCCAAGAAGGTTTAAATGACTTTAAATTTGTTGTTAAATAGTTTTGAGTACTAGAACTTATTTGTCCTAGCTTTACTGTAGAGCTGTCTGATGAAAAAACCGGTGTTTGTCTACCTGAATCATCTAAAAACGAAACACCAACTTGATATGTTCTTAACGACTTTACAGACTTAGCAAACTTACCAGTTATATCATTTGATCTTACACTAAAATTAAAAGAAACTCTTCTTTCAAAAAATTGTGGTAAGTTTCTTTGCTGATAATAATTACCATATATAATCCTATTGGCAGACACTTCTTGTGCTTTCGCCTTTAAAGGCACATTGTCAAAATGTCTTAATAATTGATTTGAAGGTAGTAAAGAAGAGATGTTTTCTTGTGTTATTTCAATACTACCAATATCTGTTAAATTGTCTTGTATAGTATCAGCAACATAAACATTATTACTGTTAGAATTTTTAACAAGTATATCAACCTCTTCAACATCAACAAGTTTTCCTTGAAAATTAGAAAGAGTTATTTTCCTAACATCGTTTTGCATTGCAATATTATTACCTTCTTTTGAGTCGTATTCATAACCACTAGCTTTTGGTAAAAACGCAACCTCAGTAAAAGGAGACATTGCTGAATAAGCGCCATCTGCATACTTCCATCTATACGCGAATCTTGGGAAAACGTTTTGATAAATACCTTCGGCTTGTTCAAGATCTACGCTCCACCTAATTTTATCACCACCGTTTTTATTAAATGATTCTTGGTCTAACAAACTGTCGCTTATGCTTAATATTGTAATATCAAATTTCTGTGGCACAATATTGTCTTCTTCACCAAGCAACAGCCTTATTTTTAAAGGATCTGTAAATTGATCTGCTAAAACATTTGAGTTATTAGGTGCTGTTAAAACAACTACATCATCTTCTTTAAAATCACTATTACTAAACTCGATTCTACCCACAACAACAGGGTTTGAGCTAGTATCTACTAGCATGTCTGAAGGTGGGTTTGTATTTTGGTTTTGATAAAAAGGACCTTTGCTATTAACACCTGGTGGTTTCTTTCTTGTTATACTATTACTGTCTATATAAAGCCACCAGTGCTCGTTTCCACCTGTAAAAGTAGACGGCGTGTAAGCAGATGCATTTGTAACATTGCCATCTCTAGCAGAACTAGAAAGCTGCATATCAGGCGCTGTTAAAGGAAAGCGCCTTGCAACAAAAATATTTTTTTTCCTAGGATATTCTCTGTTATAACCGTTTATAATGTAAAATGTTCTTTGGGTAAATATAGCTCGCTTAGAAATTAATTCAACTGATATTTCATCACCAGCAGATGGTGAACTAGACAAAGTTATGCCATTAGCTTGCAAAGTAAAACTCGTGTCTTCAACCCCATCTACAATAACTTTAAGATCATTAGTTGTTAAACCCACTGTAGTTGTAGGTGGTACTGAGAATGTGCCGCCTAAAGGTATTGCAGTGCCATCACCCCACACATTGTTATCGTTAAATGAAATTGAAGCGTAAGAACCTGTTACACCATCTATTTTAGAAACTAAACCATTTTTCATAGTTTCTATGTCTATTTTTCTAGGTTGTCCAACATTATCTGTCCAGAATAAAGTACCATTAAGTATGTTTATACCTGTTATATAAACTTTCTTTCTAAAACCTAATAAAGTTTTTGTAGTGTCTACAAGTATAGGTGATATATCGCTAGATAATAAACTATATTCTACAATAGCATTTGATGTGTTACCACATATAAACCATATAATTCTATCGTTCTCAGTATCTACTATAGAGCCTACGCAAGTGGCACCAGCAATACCAGTACTATTCATCGCTGCGTTACCTTTAGAATTAGTTAAAGCACCTACAGTATCACTATCAGATGATGCAACCTCAACATTCATCGCGTCTCTGTACTCGCCATTAGGCACTAATCTTTCGTCAAGGTCTTTGTTCATTTTCCCTGACGTAAAAGTATTTTTAATCTCCGGCATATACTAGTGTTTTATTTGTTTGGACTTACCTCTTAGTATTTGGCTTATTTCCTCTAATTTAATATTTGATAGTCTTAGTTTTGCGTTTCTAATAGCTGCAAATCTTTCTTTTTTATATCTATTAACTATGTTTTGTGATATGTTTGCTCTTGTAGACATTATAGCGTAGGCTATAGACTTGTACATTGCCTCTTCAGCAAACTTATGTACTTGCATTTCTGCATCTGTTCCTAAACTATCGCTTATGTATTTTAATGTAATTGTTATTCCAGAAAAGCTAGAGCTAAAGTGTATTTTTCCTTTTAATGGGTCAATATAAAAAGAACCGTTTACTTGAGCGTATTGTGGGTCTAATCCATATCTTTGCCCTATATTCAAATCGTATAAACCACTATCATACTGATCGTTATCTATAGACGATATATTGCTATTTGTATGTACTTTGTATTTATCCCAAGTTGTAGAATTATCTGTTGTAGCTAAACTACCGTCACCATTAAAAGTGTAAGCTTGGTTGTTGTTAGCGTCTTGAACTATTTTAAAAGGATTAGATGTTTTAGAAACAGGATATATAATGTGTTCTATACCTGCATTGTCAGTATAAGTTAACTTTACATAGTTAACGTAATCTTGTGGTAGTACCATTGTAAGTGATGGTGGTACTATTATTTCTTGGGATTTTGTAGATTTAAAAGTATCAAAACTTAATTCTTGTAACGCTCTTTGTGCGTGAAAAGCAACGTCAGTTCTTTTTACTTTTTTCAACATTTTATCATCACCAACATAAGCAACTATAAACTGATCTATTATGTTTTCTAAAGAGGTAAATTGATATTCACCAAATACACCAGGTGAAGCTGTACTATAATACTGTTGTTGAGTTTGATTTATTAATCCCATTTATTATATTTTTTCTTGTTGAATATTTTTTATTTCTTCTTGTGATGCTATTTGATATAGCTGTATATTTTCTATAGAAACACCTGCTAATTGTAATATTTTTAATATTAAATTGTTTTCTTAAGATGGGTGTAATTCAAAATCTATTGAATTAGCGGAGTTGTACATAGCTACACCATTTATTTCTACATAGTTCCAAGATACCGTAGCTGGTTTTCTAATATAATCACATTTTATATCATCAGTTGCAAACGTAACTTGCACCTGGCCACCGCTACTTGATGCGTTTTTATCATTACCATCACTATCAACAAGGCCTATTGTGCTGTTGCTCCCGTTAACAGTTATTGATCCAACAAAATAATCCCCTGAAAGAGCAAGGTTTGATTGTATTACTTGCTGGCCTATTTCTATAAAACTATAATTAGTAGAGCTAGTGCTAACAACAATGTCGGGGTTACCACTAGTAATCGCAAACCCTCCAACAACAAAATATGGAGCAGCAGATGCCGAAGGTGTTGCACTATGTGGTTTTATTTTTATACCACTAGCGGATGTTCTAGAATATATAGGTCTTCTTGGTGTTGGTCTTGACAATGGTGCTCTATCAAATAATAGTAGCTCATCTTCAGTAACAGCTTCTATAGTGTTCGTGTAAGAACCATCCACGCCAGTTAAAGAAAGTCTAAGCACACTGTCTAATCTATAAACATCACTTGGCAATGTCCCATCACCAAACTGATTTATGATAGTAACAGGTCTTTGTCTTCTTTTAAATATACTTATTTTTTCCTCTAATAAATGACCTAAGTCACCGTAAGGAGTATTGTCTTTTGGCAATCTATTATACTGATTCTTATCATAAAAATATTGCTCAAATATATCCATTTGAGCTTGGTTAGCAAATAAGTTAAACTCTTGTGGAGTTACATAACCTCTTTGCTCTTTGTTAGCTATTGCTAATACTTTTTGATATACCGTGTCTATATTGACTGCCATAATTTCTTTTTAATTTGTAGTTTGCAATCGCCCCGTAGAGCGACTGCTTCTACAAAGGTTTTTACTTCAATTGTTTTTCAATAGTTTTGTAAATGTCCATACCCTCGTCAGTTTTAAACCACGAGGCTAAAGCTGAATATGGATGTTCATCAAATGGAACGTTCATTAGTTTTCTATTATTAGAACCCCAGCTAAATGTTCTTTGATCTTGAGATAATACTAATAACCCCATTTCTGTTGCTCTAATACCAAAGTTTCTAAGTACAACATTGTCATCATTAAGAAGTTCTAAAAATACCTCTGGGTTTTTCTTGGCATATAATAGTAAATCTCTTTTAAGCTCCTTAGAACTCATCTCTGTAACCTTAGAGCCTAATTCTACACGCATAATTGCTTCAGCCATATCTATGTCTAT
>VMHT01133629.1_pt1 | contig 24815 bp, 11 predicted proteins | sample 4693611 | NCBI WGS metagenome assembly VMHT01 (sample SAMN12280063, study PRJNA550983) | marine metagenome | isolation source: seawater sampled from same location over 5 years 0.02-0.2 micron viral filtrate | place: USA: collected off the coast of southern California halfway between the port... ...
AAGACGGTATGGACAGACCTAAAAGTGAACTTGCTTATAGGGTTCCTGCAAGTAAGTTTACGCGTAGAAAAATTACTGCAAACGAAAAGCAAGAAGAGTTGGTTGGACTTGATACTACTATTGATTGGAAAAACACAGGCGATAACAGCTATGACGGTGAAAAACTTAGTCTGTTAGTACACGATGAAAGTGGTAAATGGGAAAGGCCTGATAATATTCTAAACAACTGGCGAGTAACTAAAACTTGTTTAAGGTTAGGTGCTCGTATAGTTGGTAAATGCATGATGGGTTCAACGAGTAATTCGCTGGACAAAGGTGGTGATAATTTTAAAAAGCTGTATAATGATTCAGACGTTACAAGCAGAAACCGCAATGGACAAACAAAGTCTGGTTTATATTCTTTGTTTATCCCAATGGAATGGAACTATGAAGGATTTATTGACGAATACGGACAGCCTGTATTTAATAACCCAGATCATGATGTATACGGACCAGACGGTGAATTAATTGACATAGGTATAATTGATCACTGGAACAATGAAGCTGACGGATTAAAAGGAGATAGCGATGGATTAAATGAGTTTTATCGTCAGTTTCCTAGAACTGAAGAGCATGCTTTTAGAGATGAAGCAAAAAATAGTATATTTAATTTAACAAAAATATACGAACAAATAGATTATAACGAAGGAATTAGAAATGACTCTGTAGTAACAACTGGTAGTTTTCAGTGGATTAACGGCGTTAAAGACACTAATGTAATATTTTATCCTGACAACAACGGTAGATTTAAAATTAGCTGGACGCCACCTGTTAATCTTCAGAATAAAATAATAATAAAAAATGGAGTTAAATATCCTGGGAACGAGCACATGGGCGCTTTTGGCTGCGATAGTTATGATATTAGTGGTACTGTTGATGGTCGAGGATCCAACGGATCTCTTCATGGATTAACAAAGTTTTCAATGGAAGACGCTCCGCCAAACCATATGTTTTTAGAATATATAGCTAGACCGCAAACCGCTGAAATATTTTTTGAAGATATATTAATGGCTTGTGTATTTTATGGCATGCCGCTACTTGCAGAAAACAATAAACCAAGGCTTTTATATTATTTTAAAAGAAGAGGTTATAGAGGTTTTAGTATGAATAGACCAGATAAAGTTTGGAATAAATTATCTGTTGCCGAAAAAGAAATAGGTGGTATACCAAACTCTAGTGAAGATATTAAACAAGCTCACGCCGCCGCTATTGAAATGTATATTAATGATTACGTAGGCCACAAAGGTGATGGTGTTTATGGAAATATATATTTTAACGAAACATTAAATGATTGGGCTAAGTTTGACATAAATAAAAGAACTAAGTTTGATGCAACTATAAGCTCAGGGCTTGCTATAATGGCTTGCAATAGACATTTATATAGACCAAATGTAGAATACAATAAACAACCACTAAATATAAGTATTTCTAAATATAGCAATACTGGTAACACATCAAAAATAATAAAATAAAAATATGGCAGAGTCTGTTATAAAGAGTTATTTTCCAAGTCAAGTAGTTAGCGATGCTGAAAAGCTTAGTTATGATTATGGTTTAAAAGTTGCTAAAGCAATAGAAACAGAGTGGTTTTACGACGATAGATCACAAACTAGATACGATACTAATTTCAATAATTTTCATAAATTAAGACTTTACGCAAGAGGTGAACAGCCTGTGCAGAAGTATAAAGATGAATTATCTATAAATGGTGATTTAAGTTATTTAAATTTAGATTGGACTCCAGTTCCAATTATACCTAAATTTGTTGATATTGTTGTAAACGGCATTGCTGACAGAGCTTTTGAAGTTAAGGCGCACTCTCAAGATGAGTATGGTATTGCTAAAAGAACAGAGTATATGGAAAGTATACTAGGTGATATGGCCGCTAGAGAAATGAACGATTTTGCAGCTCAAGAGTTTGGCATAAACTTATACGAAAACGATCCTGAAACTTTACCTGAAAATCAAGAAGAATTAGAACTTCATATGCAGCTAAGTTATAAACAAGCTGTAGAAATAGCTGAAGAGCAAGCTATTAATGTTTTATTAAAAGGTAATGATTACGATTTAATAAAAAGAAGACTCTATTATGACTTAACAGTTTTAGGTATTTCAGCAGTAAAAACAAGTTTTACAACTTCAGACGGTGTAACTATTGATTATGTAGATCCAGCAGACTTAATTTATTCGTATACTGAGTCACCATATTTTGATGATTTATATTATGTTGGTGAAGTAAAAATGATACCAATAAACGAACTTGCTAAACAGTTTCCTCATTTAACACAAGAAGATTTAGAAGAAATACAAAACTCAGGCTATACACAAAGAAATAACTATCACTACGGTGGGCCTAGGTATGAAGACGCAGATAGAAATAAAGTTCAAGTTTTATATTTTAATTATAAAACGTATATGAACGAAGTTTATAAAGTTAAAGAGACAGGTAGTGGGGCTATGAAGTTAATTGAAAAAGACGATAGCTTTGACCCACCTGCAGATGCTCAAGGTAATTTTTCAAAACTTGAAAGAGCTATTGAAACTCTTTATGAAGGCGCTTTAATATTAGGTACTAATAAGCTGCTTAAGTGGGAGATGTCTGAAAATATGATGCGATCAAAAAGTAATTTTACTAAAGTCAAAATGAACTATAGTATTGTTGCTCCTCGTATGTATAAAGGTAAAATTGAATCATTAGTTAGACGTATAACTGGTTTTGCTGATATGATACAGTTAACTCATTTAAAACTTCAACAAGTAATGTCGCGTATGGTACCAGATGGCGTTTATTTAGATGCTGATGGCTTAGCTGAAGTAGATTTAGGCAACGGAACAAGCTACAATCCACAAGAAGCTTTAAACATGTTTTTTCAAACAGGTAGTGTTATTGGTAGATCATTTACACAAGAAGGTGATATGAATCCAGGTAAAGTTCCTATACAAGAAATAACTAGTGGTAGTGGCGGCAATAAAATACAAGCCTTAATAGGAAATTATAACTATTACATGCAAATGATTAGAGATGCTACTGGTTTAAATGAAGCTAGAGACGGTAGCTTGCCAGATGAAAGAGCATTGCTTGGTGTTCAAAAATTAGCAGCCGCTAACAGTAATACAGCTACTAGACACATATTAAACTCTGGTTTATTTTTAACAGCTGAAGTTGCAGAGCAATTATCACTTAGAATATCAGATATTATAGAATATTCTCCAACTAAAGAAGCATTTATTCAAAGTATAGGTGTTCATAACGTAGCTACTCTTGAAGAAATGTCAGAGCTTCATTTGTATGACTTTGGTATATTTTTAGAGTTAGCTCCTGATGAAGAAGAAAAAGCTATACTTGAAAACAACATACAACAAGCGTTAGCTCAAAAAACTATAGATCTTGAAGATGCTATTGATCTTAGAGAGTTGTCTAGTATTAAAGTTGCTAATCAACTATTAAAAATTAGAAGAAACAAAAAGCAGCAGAAAGATCAACAAATGCAGCAACAAAACATACAAGCTCAAGCACAAGCTAACGTACAGCAACAACAAGCATCTGCTCAATTAGAAATACAAAAACAACAAGCACTTAAACAAGCTGAAGCCCAAATAATGCAATTGCAAGCACAACTTGACGCTGGTAAAATACAAGCAGAGTCTCAAGTGAAAGCGCAGCTTGCAGCCCAAAAGTTTCAGTTTGATATACAGCTTAAAGCTTTAGAAACTCAAGGTATAAAAGATAGAGAAAAAACAAAAGAAGATCGTAAAGACGATAGAACTAAAATTCAAGCTACTCAACAATCAGAGCTTATAGATCAAAGAAAATCAGGCAAGCCACCTAAAAACTTTGAGAAAACGAGTAATGATATACTTGAAGGTGGATTTGATTTAGGACCTATTGATCTTAATCAATAACGCTAATTTATATATTATTTTATTATGGAAGAAAAAGAAAACGTAGTTGAAGAAACTACACAAGAACAAACTATTGACGAAAGTAAATTTGAAAGTGCTGGAGATGATAGTGTAATTAAAATAGATTTAGATAAACCTGTAGAAGATGCCACTAGAGAGCAAAGCACAGATGAGGTATCTGTTCGCAACGAATCCGAAACTAGCGAAGAGGTACGTGAAGAAAACGTCGAAGAAAAAGTTGAAGAACCTGCCGGAGAAGAAAAGCCCGAGCAAGTTCAAGATGAAGAGCCCGTCGTTCAAGAAGTAACTGATGAAGAAGTTGCTGAAGAAGTAGAAGAAGTAACTGAGCAAGTTCAAGAAGCAGTTGCTGAAGCTGAAGCTACAGGTAAACCACTACCTGAAAATATTCAAAAGTTAGTTGACTTTATGAATGACACAGGTGGAGACATAGAAGATTATGTTAAGTTAAACAAAGATTATTCTAACTTAGACAATGTAAATCTTCTTAGAGAATATTATAAACAAACTAAACCTCATTTAACTACAGAAGAAGTTGACTTTTTAATGGAAGATCAATTTTCTTTTGATGAAGAAGTTGACGAGGAAAGAGATATAAAAAGAAAAAAATTAGCTTTGAAAGAGCAAGTTGCTCAGGCAAAGAACCACTTGGAAAGTGTAAAATCCAAATATTACGATAGTATAAAGCAAGGCTCTAAGCTAACAACTGAACAGCAGAAAGCTATTGACTTTTTCAATCGTTATAACAAAGAGTCGGAAGACAATAAAAAAGTAGCTGAACAACAGCAACGAACGTTTTTAAATAAAACTAATCAACTATTCAACAAAAACTTCAAAGGTTTTGAATACAATGTTGGAGATAAAAGATTTAGATACAATGTTAAAAACACAGATACTGTTAAAGATACTCAAAGCGATATTAATAACTTTATAGGAAAGTTTCTTAATGAAAGTAATGAAATGTCAGATGCTAAGGGCTATCACAAGAGTTTATTCACGGCTATGAATGCTGACGCTATAGCACAGCACTTTTATGAACAAGGTAAAGCAGATGCTTTAAAAGAAAGTATTGCTAAGTCTAAAAATGTTAGTATGAATCCTCGCCAAGAATTTGGTGGTGTTGAAAATAACAGTGGCATGAAAGTTAAAGTGTTAGGTGACAACTCTTCTGATTTTAAATTTAAAATTAAAAAGAATAGATAACATTTAAAACATTTTATTATGGCAATTACAGCTGGACCTAATTTGAACAGTGTACCTGCTCCAAGAAAGCAGACACTAGCTACAAATTATCTAGATTTCACGGGAACTGCAAACTCGTGGGGACAACAATATCTGCCTGACTTAATGGAGAAAGAAGCTGAGGTTTTTGGACCTCGTACAATTTCTGGTTTCCTTTCACAAGTTGGCGCAGAAGAAGCAATGCAGTCTGATCAAGTAGTCTGGTCAGAACAAGGAAGACTACACTTATCTTACAAAGGTAAAATATTATCAGGTGCTGGTGGTACTACTGGTGCTACAGCGGTAAACGGGCAAGCTCCAACAACTATTACAATAGAGAAAGACATTGATGGTAAAGCTCTTCACGCTAATGGACACGGTATTAGAACTAACGATTTAGTTATAGTATCTGATAGTACTAATGGTATCGTTAAATGTTTAGTTACAGGTGTTACTAGTACTACTGCTAACGTGTTACCTTACGACAGAGGCGCTGCAGGTTTATCTGCTTCTGCTGATGCTGAATCAGTTCGTATATTAGTTTTTGGTTCTGAGTTTGGTAAAGGTATGTCTTATGTTTCTGCTGATTCTACATCTGCTACAGAGACAAGAGGTGCTAACGAGCCAAGATTTACAACCTTTACTAACAAGCCTATTATCATGAAAGACTACTACGAAGTATCTGGATCAGATACATCTCGTATTGGTTGGGTAGAAGTTTCAACTGAAGGTGGACAAGGTGGTTACTTATGGTACTTAAAAGCTGAGTCTGACACAAGAGCTCGTTTCAATGACTATATTGAAATGGCAATGCTAGAAGCTGAGCTTAATGATAGCTCTTCTGTTATTGACGGCGCTACAGACTATATAGCTGGTTCTGCTGCTGGTGACGGTACTGTTGGAACTGAAGGTTTATTTGCTGCTATTGAATCAAGAGGTAATATTACTTCTGGTATCACTGGCGTTAACGCTGCTACTGACTTAGCTGAGTTCGATGCTATTTTAGCTGAATTTGACAAGCAAGGTGCTATTGAAGAAAACATGTTCTTCTTGAACAGAACTACTTCTTTAGCTATTGATGACATGTTAGCTTCAATGAACTCTTACGGTGCTGGTGGCACATCTTTTGGTGTATTCAACAACTCTGAAGATATGGCATTAAATCTAGGCTTCTCTGGTTTCCGTAGAGGATCTTACGACTTCTATAAGTCTGACTTTAGATACTTAAATGATTTAGCAACAAGAGGTGCTATTAACGCTAACAACCCTGCTAACGCTATTCGTGGTGTTGTAATTCCAGCTGGTTCTTCATCTGTATATGATCAAACTGTTGGGGCTTCTATTAAGCGTCCGTTCTTACACGTACGTTATAGAGCTTCTCAAACTGATGATCGTAGAATGAAGACTTGGACTACTGGTTCAGTTGGAGCTGCTACAACAGCATTAGATGTGATGCAACTACACTTCTTAACTGAAAGATGTTTGATTACTCAAGCAGCTAATAACTTTATGTTATTGAAGTAAATTGATTATGGTCGGGGCTTCGGCCCCGATCTTTTTTAACTTTTATTATATTATATTATGGCAAAAAAACAAACAAAAAAGGCTGAAGTAGCGCCTGAAGTAAAAGCTACTAACGATATGGTTGAGGTTGTTATTGAAAAGCCAAAGCCAAAAAAACCAACTTGGGAAATAAAAGATAGAGTTTATTATTTAAGAGGTAGTAAAAAACCTATATCTAGATCAATAAAATCTGCAGGAGTATATTGGTTTGATCAAGAAAAAGGTTACGAAAGAGAGTTAAAGTATTGTGAAAATCAAAAAACACCTTTTGTTGATGAAATGACTGGCGATCAAAGATTATCTCACATTATATTTAGAGATGGCTCTTTATTTGTTCCAAAAGAAAAAACTACTTTACAAAAACTTTTATCTTTGTATCACCCGCATAAAGATCAAATATACTACGAGTTTGAAGCTGATGAAGTAGCTGCTGATGAAATAGAATTATTAGAAATGGAAGCAGATGCAATATTAATGGCTAGACAAATAGATATTGATATGGCTGAGGCTATCATGCGTGTAGAAAAAGGCTCTGAGGTGTCTAAGTTTAGTTCTAAAGAACTTAAAAGAGATTTATTAGTGTTTGCGCGAAATAATCCTAGTTTGTTCTTAGAATTAGCGGCTGATGATAACGTGCAGCTTAGAAACTTTGGTATTAAAGCTGTAGAGCTTGGAATTATTAAACTATCAAGCGATCAAAGAAACTTTTTATGGGGATCTAATGATAGAAAAATAATGACTGTACCATTTGACGAGCATCCATATACCGCTCTTGCACATTGGTTTAAAACTGATGAAGGTATGGAGATTTATGCGAATATAGAAAAGCGATTAAACGCGTAATCATTTATAGAAGAGTAACCGCTCTTCGGGGTGGTTACTTAACTATAAAATATATATAATGGCAATAAAAATAAATACAGTATATCAAACAGTATTAGCGTTAGCTAACAAAGAGCAAAAAGGGTATATTACGCCTCAAGAATTTAATTTATTCGCCAAACATGCTCAGATGTCTATATTTGAGCAGTACTTTTATGATTTAAATCAATTCAAAAGGATTCAAACTAACGACACAGAAGCCTTTGACATGATTAACTTAATAGAAGAAAAATTAAACTCAATTTTTTTAAGACAACTTTCAACTACTAGCGCTTTTAAAAGTTATGGTGCAGATCTTCCTAGTGATTTTTACAGACTACATGATTGTTTTTATAGACAAACAAGCTCGCCATTAGGAGCAGTAGGCAATAAAGTTGAGCACATGGAAAGACAACAAGCTGTAGAAATAGGTTCAAGTGGTCCTTTAACTAGACCTACCATAAATACACCGATAAGTTACATTTTTAGTGGTAGAATTTACATGCGGCCTATTGTTGTTCCTTCGCCGCCAAACACTGCTTTTTTCATGTCATATTATAGAAAGCCCAAAGATCCTAAATGGACTTACGTTGTTTTAAATGAAAAGCCTATGTTTAACGCAAGTGGCGGTGTTCAAGACTTTGAACTTCACCAGTCTGAAGAAACAAATTTAGTTTTAAAAATACTACAGTTAGCAGGAATTAGTGTTAAAGACTTTGGTACAGCTCAAGCAGCAGCTCAAATAGAAAATAATAAAATAGTTCAACAAAAACAATAAAAGATGGCTTATTTAGAAAACTCTTCAGACTATATTTATTACAGTGATCCTTCAGCTTACGGCAATTATCAGTTTGTTTCTTTAAAAAATATTATAGATCAATTTATGGTTGCTTACGTTGGCGATGAAAAACTTATAAAAAGAGCTAGTAAAATTGATGTATCTTTTCACGCTCAAAGAGCTTTAGCTGAAATGTCTTTTGATACTTTTAAATCTATAAAAGCACAGCAAATAGACGTTCCCCCTAGTCTTTCTATGATACTTCCTAGAGATTATGTAAATTATACTGCAGTTAGTTGGGTAGACGCGTCTGGAATAAAACATAATTTATATCCTACAAAATACACATCTAATCCATTTCAAGTAAAGCAAGACTCAAATCAAGAGTATGTTTTTCCTATTTTAGCAAGTGTTTTTGATAACTCTGATTTTACTAGTGGTTTAGATAACTGGAACAAAAGTCCTCAAGCAGAGTTTACCTTAGCAAAAGGAGGAGTAATGACTAGTATTGAAGTAGATGAAACTGTAGAAAATCCTTCAGTACTTTTTAAAACTTTTTCAAATAAAGGTCTTTCTAACGCAAATCCAGCTCATGGATATTGCACTTATATATATCAAGAAGTTAACGCTTCTGATCTAGGAGCTATAAACTTTTCTGCCAATGCAACTACAACGGCCGCTTCTACTTTGACTACAACAGCAGCTGAAGTCGCTGCTTCTAGCTCTGCGTATGATAGTGCTGGAACGTTTAATACTCCTGGAAGTACAGTAAGAGTAGGTCTTAGCACTACTCCACCGAGTGAAAAAATAACATTGCAAAATTATCCTAATATAGATCCTGAAACAGGTTTACCTTACTTTGGAGGTCCAACACCAAATTCTTTTCCAAGCTACTTTGATTTAGGTTATATAGAGTGGACTCAAGGAGAAAGTGGTGTAAAAGATTACGATGGAGTTATAGATTTAACAAATGTTAGCGGCACAGTATATTTAGTTGCTATGGCTTTAATTGACCATACAGATACAGACGTAACTGCTTATGGTAGTTCTCTTTTGTTTGATCAGGCTACTGTTGACGATATTATAATAGATCGATTAACTGTAAAGCCATCTTTGTCACAAGAAAAATCTAGCGGTATTTCTTCAACTTTTGAAAAATTTAAATCTATAACGCCAGCTGAAAATAATAATGATGACTATAAAAACGATGATTATCAAAGAGTACCTGATGAAAGATATGGTATAGATCCTCAGTTTGCGCAAACTAATGGCTCTTTTTATATTGACGAAAGATTAGGAAAAATTAACTTTAGTTCTAATATTTCTGGAAAAACTGTAATATTAGACTATATAAGTGACAGTCTTGGAACAGAGTCTGAAATGCAAGTTCATAAGTTTGCTGAAGAAGCTATGTATAGATATATAAATCATGCTATATTAGCTACTAGAGTAAATGTACCAGAGTATATTGTTAGAAGACTTAAAAAAGAAAAAATAGCTTCTATACGTCAAGCAAAACTAAGGTTATCTAATATTAAGTTACAAGAAATAACTCAAATATTTAGAGGTAAATCTAAGCAAATAAAACACTAGTCAATGGCTAAAATTAAAACTACATTTATTAAAGGTCGAATGAATAAAGACCTTGACGAGCGCTTAATGCCTAAAGGTGAATATAGAGATGCTAGAAATATAGAAGTTTCAACATCTGAGGGCTCTAATGTAGGTACAGTTCAAAATATTTTAGGAAACACTCCAGTTGACAGCCTCCTTAATGGCGGTTTTATCTGCGTAGGATCTATTGCTGACGAAGGTCAAAATAAGGCTTACTGGTTTGCCTCTTCTGAAGATAAAGATGTAATAGTTGAATATGACCCTGCTTTAGAAGTGTCTTCACTAGTATTTGTTGATATAAACAAAAGAAACACTAAAGCGTGTTTAAAGTTTGATCGAAAAATAATAACAGGCATTAATATTATAGATAATTTTCTTTTTTTTACAGATGGCTATAACGAGCCTAAAAAAATAAATATTAAAAGAAGTAAAATTGGAACAACAGACCTTAACGCTCATACTAAACTTATAGTAAGCGAAAAACATGTATATAGTGACAATAGAGGTGATGTAAGAGAAGAAAATATAACTGTAATAAAAAAGCGGCCAACAAGACCTTTGCGCGTTAAAGTAAACAAAAGCAATACTAACAAAGAAAAGGGTATTTTTGAAAAAATATTTCCAAGATTTTCTTATAGATATAGATATGCTGATGGCGAAGTATCTGCTTATGGCCCTTTTACTAAACCTATATTTAGTGCTAATTTTACAGACAATCTAAATTCTTTAAACTTTTTTAACTTAAAAAACGGCTACAATACATCAATGGTTAATACTATTGAGTCTATTGATTTATTAGATATGATAGGCATGGATGCGCCAAGAGATATTGTTTCTGTAGATATACTTTTTAAAAGAGATGATTCTAACGTAGTTTATGTTGTTGAGAATGTAGATGTAATGAAGCTCGTATCTTATGGTGAGTTTAATTTATTACTTGGTAAATACACTATAACTACAGAAAATATTTTTTCAGCTATTGAAGAAAACCAAAACCTTAGAGTTTTTGATAGTGTACCTAAAACAGCTTTAGCTCAAGAAGTTACTGGCAATAGAATAGTATATGGTAATTATACTCAAGGATTTGATGTAGGCGATGTTGAAGTTAACTCTAATTATTCTGTTAAAGATTTTACTAATGAAAGTTTTTCTCAAGGAGGTATTGAATCTATTAAAGCGCAAAGAGATTATCAAATTGGAGTTGTGTTTGGAGATTATTACGGAAGAGAAACTCAAGTGTTTACTTCAAACGAAGGGTCTGTAACTGTACCTTGGAGCGATTCAAGCAAAACGCAAGGACCTAGTTATTTAGAGCCTTTAATGTTAACTTCAAGTTTATCTACTAATTTTCCTTCTTGGGCTAGCTATTACAAGTTTTATGTTAAAGAAACTTCTGGAGAGTACTATAATCTTTTAATGGACGCTGTATATGTTCCTAGCTTAAGTACAGATTATGAAAATGAAGAAGATCATGTTTATTTATCTTTTCCATCTTCAGAAATAAATAAAATACAAGAAGACTCTTATATAATATTAAAGAAAACCTCTTCTTCTGTAGAAAAGCCTGTTAAACAATTAAATAGATATAAAGTTATTGATATTTTTCCTGAAGCTCCAGATGCAGTAGCATTTATGTATTTATCCACAGGAGAAACATCTAATCTCAGTAATAATGATAATTTATCAAACATATCTAATGAAGACATAGGTTTATTTACTAGTCAAACTAATAGAATAGACAATGTTACAGATATTTTAGAGATAAGCGCAACTGAGTGGATAAGCGGCGGAAACTCTCCTTTGCCAGGTATGGAAGTTTCTGATGAAAATTTTACTTCAGAGCTAGATGCTTCTGACTACTATGTTTCTTGGAAAAGAGTAAGCGCTACTGGTAAAGAAACACATTCAAGAAGATACAGAGTTGTAAATGTATCTCAAGGATCTACAACAAAAATAAAGCTCCAAGAAAAAATATCTATTGAAGACGCTAAGCTAGCTTATGACAATTTAGGTACTGATGTTGACGAAACAGATGACACTACAACAAATCCTATACCAGACTACGCAAACGGCGCTACTTCAAGTGCTGATAAATTACATCCAGATTTAGTTTTTTCTATTAAAAGAAAAGTAAAAAAAGATGGTGAAGATTTTTCTGGCAAGTTTTTTGTTAAAGTCTTAGCTGATGAAATTTTAAAAGAAAACTTAATTAACTTTAGTTCAAAAAGCACTTCAGAGTTTATATCTTCTTCAAACGATACTTTTTGGTGGGGCGATGTAGCTAATGCTGACGGTAATGAAGACTTAGGAATAAATACTATTTACGGTAATACTCCAAATACTCAGCCTGGATCAGCTGACGATCCAACAAATACTGTTACTGAGTGGGATTTACTTTTAGCAAATCATGGTAAAGCTATGTTTATAGATAACATGAGCATGGTAAGTTCTAATTTGTCTAGCTCAAACTACGCTAAACATAGTGGACAAGGCGTTAAAGCTAATGAAGTTATATATTCTAAAAACGAATGGGACTATGAAAATGAAACTTATTGGAGTTCATCTAATGAGTATTCTATTGAAACGATGTCTGCTGTTATAGATTCTAGTATTGAGCAAGAAGACTGGATTAATAACATAGTAAATTCTATGCATGGCATATTACAGATAAATTCTTCTTATACTGAAGGCGCTAATGCTTGGAAAAAAGATATATATAGCCAAGAGTTAGACTCTGTTTACGGTGAAGATGAAGATGCTTTTTTTATGCATTTTTCATTTTTTGCGCCAGGTAAAGATCTTCACGATGGATCAGGCTTTGGTGATTCAGACGCTCCGTTAGACGAAGTAGAAATAGATGGAGAAAATAGTATAGCTAGCTTACTCAAAGGTATTTGGGGCGGTGGTGCTTTTCAATACGATGAAGATAAATTTGTTGAATTTGAAGGCAACTATTTAGACGATGATGCATTAGCAGAAGCACCAGGTCCTAACATAGGATCTGGTTATAACGTAGATTTTAAAGAGCTTCACGAAAGACAATGGGAGCCAACGTTTTCTCCTAATAGTAACTCGTTTAACTCTGACACAGAAATAGACGAAGATTTAAAAAACTTTATACAAAATATAAAAATTGGTAAAAAGTTTAAGTTTGAAAATGACAACAATAATGAAATATACACAATACTTGATGTATCTGTAAAACACATATATAATCATACGCCTTGGAGATCAAGATATATAAATCACTCTGCCAATGGTATATCTAGAGCTGGGGACAGCGTTGAAGAAGCAGCTAGATTATGGGCTAAAGCAAAGGAGATAGGCACAGATCAAGTAGTTAGCGCAGAGACTAATGACGTTAGTCCTGCTCAAAACTTAGTAAATAAAATCGAAGCTTTTGGTAAGGCTAGTAATAGACGAACTTGTTATATAGTTAAACTAGATAAAAATCCTGCTTTATCTGAAAACAACCTTATAGATGGTACTGCTGACGGTATAGATTTAGATACATCAACAAAAATACAATTTATAGATACTGAAGCTCAAGCACAGTCTGGTTTAGTAAAAAATATTTCTGCAATATTTGAAACAGAGCCTAAAGACTCGTTAGATTTAAATATATTTTACGAGGCTAGTCAAGCTATACCTACTTATTTAAACTTTTTTAATGCACCTGGTTTCGCTCCTCAAGGCTGTAGAGTTGAGTTTTTAAACTTACCACAAGCCACAAAAGGTCAACATATAGTCACTGAAAATATTATATTAGCAAATTGGGAACAAACAGAAGATGGAGATTTATTTTTTACTGTAATAAACGAAAATGCGCTAGAAGATTACTCATTTCAACCTTCAATATTTACTGGAAGTAGTGAAGAAGATGCTGAAGAAGTTGATTTTAATCATACTATTATTAGTATAAAACAATATATAGATAGTATTGATGCAGGTATAGAAAATAATCTTGTTTTTAACAGTTTGAACAGTAGTGGTGTTAGCATACAATATTCAGAAGCTATAGTTAGATTTTATAGAGAAGATGGTAGTTATACTTCTTGTACAATTTCTACTAATAACGATTTAATAAATTCAGGCATAGAAGATCATAACAATAGATATGCTTTTGTTGTAAACAAAAATGTTAATCCTAATTTAAGCGTTGGGCTTAATTGGTTTAATTGTTTTAGCTTTGGTAATGGCGTTGAGTCAAACAGAATTAGAGATGATTTTAATGCTCCATTTATATCTAATGGTGCTAGAGCATCTACTACATTAGACGAGTCTTATCAAGATGAAGAACAAAGAAAATATGGTCTTATATATTCTGGAGTATATAACGCTCCAAGCGGTGTAAATAATTTAAACCAGTTCATTGCTGCAGAAAAAATAACTAAAGATTTAAATCCTACATACGGAAGTATACAAAAACTATTTTCAAGAAGATCAGACTTAATTGCTTTTTGTGAAGATAGAGTTGTTAAAATACTAGCAAATAAAGACGCTTTATTTAACGCTGATGGTAATGTTAATTTAGTTGCTACAGAAAATGTTTTGGGTCAAGCTTCGCCTTTTGTTGGAGAATATGGAATATCACAAAATCCTGAGTCTTTTGCTAAAGAGTCTTATAGGGCTTACTTTACAGACAAAAATAGAGGCACTGTACTTAGACTCTCTATGGACGGTCTAACACCTATATCTGAAGCTGGCATGCACGATTATTTTAGAGATGAACTTCCTAAATATGGTACTTTGCTTGGAACGTATGATGATTACAAGAAACAATATAATTTGTCTTTTGGATTAGCAAGATACAATAATATTCTATTTAACTCTTATATATCTGAAGGCGAAACTTTAAATCAAAGTATATCTACTTCTCAAATTATATTAAATGGTGATTTAAACGCTTCTGAAGAAGTTCAATTAGTTGATCCTCAGTTTTTGTATGAAAATAACGCTATAATTTCTAACGAATTTATGCAAGAACAGGTTACTATTGTTAATTGGCCAGAAATTTTAGCTGGATCTATAGGCGCTTACTATAACGCAACAGTGACTGTACCGGCAGCTTTTCAATATGATTTAGTTTCTCAAAACTATGGAATAGACTATTATCTTGACGGTGATGGCAATAACATAGGTCAGGCTACTACTTATGTAACAACTACTACTACTGTTGAAGTCACACCTGGAGTTTTTCCTAAGCACGGCGGTGCTAGCGATGATGATTCAAGTAGTCCGCACGGCGGATATATTCATAGAAGTATAGGTGACACAACTGGTGGTGGTTACACGCAAGATCCTTTTGCCGCTGACAACTATGGCTCTGGAAACAGTCAGTGCGCGTATTTTAATGGTGTTAAATATGGAAGATATGGAGGAGGCTCTTTTGTTCAATATATAGATCTATCAACTTATGATATTCTTGACACAGCAAACAACCCAGACAGTGACAAAGGAATACTTGTTATGAACGATACTTCTACAGAGATGAAGCGTAGTTTTGTATTTCCTTTAGGAAAATATAATGAGTCTAATCAACTAGAGACTAATGCACAAACCCAACACGCTTTTGGCTCTGAAGATCAATATTTTTCCCCTGCTCAAGATTCACTTTCTTTTGGTGGAACTATGAATCCTACTCATGTTATGAACGCAGAAGTCATAGTAGTTAAAGTTAGATATAGAGTAGTAAGAAAATGGCAATATGGTGGTGGTGATGTTGGAAAAGTTCCTATGAAAATTACTTTAATGGACGGATCTACTGATTTGTCATTTGGTGGAGTAGTAGTTTCTAATATAGAAAATACTGTGGCAGGGTCAAGCGGTGCTTTAATTGCAGGAAATACTTATATGGATCCAGACTCATATCAAAACACAATAACTAATAACGCTGCAACTAGTGATAATCCTTTTGTCGGTGTCAGTACTACTCTTTCTGATGGTACTAATAATGTTCATGGATCTTGGCAAATTCCACCTGCTACTTATTCTTACGAAAGCGTTGGATATACAGCTGTTGAAGAAGGAGTTTCTTCTTTAGCAGATTTAAATAACCAATTTATAGCCTTTCATAATCATTCAAGCTCAAGCTGTTCTATTGAGTTTGATACAAATCCTTACGGTTATACTCCAGCTAATAACTTGTATAACTCTACTAACAATAATAGTACGTTTTGGCCTACTATAAATGATACTTATGGTCTTCACGCTCCTTTTTATAGCCAACTTAGAACTGCTATAGTTCAATTTAGAGTTTTTGATAAAAATGATCCTTTTACTTCTAAAAGAATAATAAATAATTTAAACGTTAACCTTTCATTTGGAGTAACAAAAGTCGATAACGCTTTTGTAGAATCTGTAGCGCTATGGAGGCAGTTTCCTTTAGAAGAAATTGGTACACCATATAGTAGCCAAGAAGTAACAACTGATGTACCTACTCCTGCTGTTCCTGTTTATGATTTTCTTGACGTGCCAACTACAGAAACTTATTCTGGCGCAGACGCTCTTGCTTTATATAATGCAGGTTTAGTTGCAGATCAAGCATCGCTTTTACCAGTAAATATGGGTGATCCTTGGGAAGGAACTGTTATAACAGTAAGCAACGAACAGTACACTCCGCAAGAAGTTGTTGGTAACGAGCCAGTACCAGCTGAAACAATACCTGCTTTTGCAGAAGTAATAAATATATCTACACCTGGATTTACTTTTACTCATTTAGACGTGCCGCGCATTAACCCTTCTCCACAGTGGAACTTTTTTGCTAATTCTGATTTAGGCGATGATTTAGTTGGAGTAAGCCCTCAAGGCGAATGGGTTGAAGTTACAATAACAGATGCTAATGGTAACGATCAAACTGTTAAATATAGACAACAAACTGAAGCTGGTAGTGGTAATCTTTCGTATAATACTTACGTAGGAGATGCTATTGATAGTTTTGATGGTGAAGCGTTAGGTAGTCATTACCAAGGATCAAATACAGCGCCAACACAAGCTACTTTTGATGGCCCTGATGGCGGTATATATTTTGGCATAAATCAACCAGAGCCTGGTGACGTGCGTATTAAAATAGAAAATGAAGATGGCTCTGATTTGTTTGTAGCTGGTAATTATTACGTTGTTGATTTGTTTTACAATGAAGAAACTCACCCTGATAGTCAAATTACAGCTCCATCATTAACAGGCGATGGCGCTAAACTTAACGGTAGACGAGTTAGACTTGATGGCGTCGTAGACGCTGGTATTGCAGCTCAATGTCATAAAGAAACTCAAAGTTTACAAATCGAAGACAGTGCTTATCCAGCTGGTCATTTTGGTCAAATATATTATCTTGCAAATAACGACGCTGACTTAATACCGCTACCTGTAACTGTAACTGAATATGGTTCGCCACGTAAAGCACTTAGAGGTATATTTAAAGCAACTGAAAACTCAAATCAATATGTTGCTAACGGAAATAATTTTAGCCGTCTTCAAATAAGAGGTTACGGAGCTGGTGATGGTATTGAAAACTATATACACTTTACTGGTGTACAGATTATAGATATAACACAAACAGATGCTCCAGGTGGTTTTAGTGAGTATTGGCATACAAATACTTTTCAACAACCAGAACATGCTTTTGAAGATTTATCTGCGTACTATGCTTATGGTGGTTGGAATTTTAACATACCTTCAACTCAAACAAGTCCTGATTTATTTCAAAACTATTTAGAGTATTCTTTTGAAAATAATGAGTTTAGCAGCTTATCTAGCGATGAAGTTGTTTATATACTAGAAACTAACGTACTACCAAACGGTGATACAGGTGTGTTTAATGGTATAGTTCAAATTAATGTTACTACACCTGTTCAAGAAGATGGGCTTGTTAAAGGAATACGCATCCAATATTCAGCTGAAGATGTTGGTAAAATGAAAGTAGCTTTTACCAATAGTGGTGAGTTTGAAATAATAGAGCCACTTGCTATAGATAGTGGTGCAACTGTAGATACTCTTGCTACTAGTGAAGGAAATAATAACTTTAATCCAGCTACTATTAACTCTCCCGGTGGAGGTGTAAAAGTAGTTATGGTAAACCCTGGTTATGAGTTTAATGCACAATGTAAAATTGAATCTATAAAGCTTTATATTGAAAGCACTGTTATTAGCGGTGGTAATATTGGCAGCTGGCTGTTTAGTAGTGTTCAACCAGTTGGTGATTTTGCGTCTGAAACGCTTAGTCCTTACAACGCTCAAGTAAATCCAGCTACTATTAACCCGCAGCCACCTGAATTTACAGGTCCTCAAATTCCTATAACATCTGAAAGCTATATTTACTTTGAAAACGAAGGAGAGTCTAACGATCAATACATAAAATTAAATAATGCTCCTGCTGGTACTCAAATTTATCAGTTTTTAGAAAATCCACTGCAACTAGGAAATACATATGGTTTTAGTATGTTGTTTGCCGCTCTTCAATGCCCTATTGAAATATATTATTTTACACCTAACAGTGTTGATGGTAATGCTACAGGCTTTAAGCATATATTTTCACCTGTATTTACAACAGAAGATTCTATAACACCTTTTGCCGTAGCAACATTATTACTAAATTCTATAGAAAATTCTAGCAACCCATTGAATCTAGAAGGACAAATTTTAACTAAAAGTGTTACTATAGAAAATTACACTGGTAGTAGCGCAAATATTTTTAATTCAGAGGTTGATCTTACTGGCTGTCTTGTTATTAGAGTTTTACAGCCTTACGATAATTCTATTCCAGGATCTTTAAATAACGGACTTTTAACAGCTACTATAGATAATATAACATTTTATCAAATAGACACTACAAACTTAATGCCTGAAACTGTTTCTTATGAAGAATCTGTAAAAGGTTGGATTAGTTTTAAAGATTTTAAAGACAAAAATGACCGCGGTATAGAATCTGGTTTAAGTTTAAGTAAAAAATACTATACTTTTTTAGGAGGTGCAATGTGGCAGCATTATACTAATGATACATACTCTTTGTTTTATGGCAGTGCAAGGTCGGCTAGAATAACAACTATAATTAACGATGCTCCTGATATAGTTAAACAGTTTAAAGCTTTAGAGTATGAAGGCTCTGATGCTCTTTTCCAGGGAAGCGAAAATTATATACAAGCCCAGCAAGACGGTTTTAATACTAAAAATAGAGACGGATGGTATTGTAACAATATAAAAACGAATATGGCAGAAGGAGATGTTAAATACTTTTTTAAAAAAGAAGATAAGTGGTTTAATTATATTAGAGGCATAAGCAGTATCAATAATTCTATTAAAGAAGGTCATTTAAATGTTCAAGGTTTAGGTATGGTATCTAGTTTAGTATTAATAAGCGAAGAAGAATAATAAAATGTCAAATAAAATAAAAAATATTAGTATTAATTCAAGCTCTATTTCTCAAGCTGGAGAGCTTAGAAACTTTTCTGTTACTGGAGATGTTGGAGCTACTTTTATACTAATAGTTGCCGATGCTTCAGGTAAGTTTTATGATTTTAGAACAAATACATTTTCATTAGGCCATACTCCTCAAAAAATTCTTAAAAAAACTTTAACTTCAAGCAAATACAATGGTATTATAAACTTTCCAAGTGTTGCTGGCCAAAACTATGACATTATATTAATTGGAGATCCTGCAACACATCCTGAAGGGTTTTTAATAAACAAAAGAATAAAACAATTAGGTAACATTACTTTAACTTTTTCTTTAGCTCCTAGATTTTCCACAAGTTCTTTTAAAACTTTACCAGGAGATATTACCTCTGTTAGTACTCCAGGAGGCGCTACTTCTGCTACAGTTGTTAAAAACGTTGATTATACTATAGAAAACGCAGATACTGACGCTAATGGGTTTGGTCTTATTTTTACTCCTTCAGATATTTCTAATATATCTTTAGCAGAAAGTGCATTTTATTTTCAAACAACAACGACTATCGATGGAGCTGTTAGTTCTAGTAAACAAGTTAAGTTAGACTCCTTAGAAAATGTTGATATTGGCATGATTATATCAAGTGGCGCTAGTAGCGGAGAGCCTATTATACAAAGTGTAAATTATTCTACAAATGAAATAACTTTAGATTTAGCTCAAAACTTTAGTGATGGTGCTAGCGTTACTATAGAAGCAGCAGGTTTACCACGTGTAAATGCTCTTTTAAACTGCAATATATCTGCAAGTTTTACAGCGTCTGTTTTAACCGCTCCTACAACGACAGTAAGAGGTGCTGTTAGTAATAGTACTACAATAACTGTTAACGGAACATACGGAATACCTGGAGGTGGAGTTGCTATTTACACAGGTACTAATGTAAATAACTCTGGTAGTATAACAAATAAGGTAGTGTCAGTTTCTGCTAGCTCTTCAGCTGGAAGCTTTGTAACTGGAGTAGCTCAATCGTTTAAAGGTAGTGAAGTTTTAACTTTTACACACGTAGAAACCCCTCTTCGTGAGCTTGCTGACACTTTAAGAATACAAGGAAGTATAACAACAAGTAATTTTCCTGCTAACAATGCAACTATAAAAATAGATTTAGATAGATTAATTCAGCCAGGAGTGGCTTCATAATATAAGATATGCCAAAATATTTAATGACAGTAGATAATAGTAATGGTGACTTTTCACTTTCTGTACGCGATAAAATATGGATTTATCCTAAAAGTACCTTGACTAATGTAATAGTTGCTCCATTTAGTGAAATAGGTGATTATTCTTATTCTAATAGTAGTTCTGGCGCTTATGAATTAGGATTAGTTAGAAGAATAGGTCCTTTAGGTGCTGTAGTAGATTCTGAAACAAATGAAATACTAGAACCTGCTTTAGCACTTGGAGAAATAGAAGTAGAAACTGAAGAAGTTTTTGGAGAAGATCTGTTAAAAGATCTTAAACTTGGTTTTGCTGGCTTTTATAAAGATCCTAGAGCCAATACTTCTGGTGTTAAAGGTTACTATGCAGAAGTTAATTTTAGAAATAACGCTAACTATAAGTCAGAGTTGTTTTCTGTAGGCGCTGAAGTAGTAGAAAGCAGTAAATAAAGTGCTTAAAATGTAACTATAAAAAGATAAAATGTAATAGTATGGCAATAGTAGGTAAAATATCAGCTTTTAAAAAAAGAAAAGAAGAAAGTCCGTTTAAAATTATTCCAGCTTTAATAACTGCTGGGATTGGTTATCTTTCTGCTAAAAAAGCTAGAAGTCAAGCAAATAGATTTCGTAGACAAGATCAAGAAAAGTTTAACGAAATGCAAGAGGCTTACAATGCTATAGAATATACAAATCCTTACGAAGGCCTAGAGAATCCTTACAGCGGCTTAACAAATCAGTTTGAAGGATTAGAAAATAGATTTAGTGGTTTAACAAATCAATATGCTGGACTAACAAGTCAAGTCGCTGGTTTAGAAAACCAATACGAAGGTTTAGAAAACCAATTTACAGGTTTGCAAAATAGATTTGAAAGCGCTGAAAATGTATTTGAAGATTTACGTGTAGATACTAGAGCTGCAGACTTTGCAAGAGAACAAGCGCAGCAATCACAGGCAAATATATTAAGTCAGTTAAGCGGCGCCGCAGGTACTAGCGGTATTGCAGGTTTAGCTCAAGCTGTAGCTGGCGCAGGTACACAGCAAGCAAGACAAGCGTCGTTAGATATTGCTCAGCAAGAAAGACAAAATCAAATGGCTCAACGCGGTGAAGCTGCAAGACTACAACAAGCACGTCTTGGTGAAGCATCAAGATTAGATCAACTTAGAGCTCAAGAAGATGCTAGATTGCAATCAATGACTGCTCAAGAGCGTGGTAGAATAGCACAGTTGCAAGCACAAGATAGAAGCAGACTACAGCAATTGCAAGCAGGTGAAGCTGGTAGATTACAACAGTTAGAAGCTACTCAATCGTCTAGACTTGATCAGCTTACAGCGCAACAACAAGGTCAGCTAGATCAGTTAATGGCTAGCGGACAATTTCAAGTAGACATGTTAGATCGTAAAGGACAAATGTACGTAGAGCAAATGAACGCTAGACGTATTGAAGCCATGTATGGTTTAGCAGCTGGTAATTTAGCATCTTCTACAATAGCAGCAAATCAAGCTGGTACTGCAGCATCGGGCGCTCTTGGTAATTTAGCTGGTACGTTTATTGGTGGAGTAGCTAGTGGTGATATTAATTTAGGTGGACTAACACCAAGTACTTCTAACTTAGAGTTTGCTCCTGGCGGTGGTCTGCCAGCTTATACTACTCCAGATCCTTTTACAAGCCCTATTAGCGGACAACAGGGTTATAACTTCTACGGTAACGACTAAATTATGGCAAAGAAAAAAAATAATCCAAATAATCTAATGAGCTTTGACTTTTTACCTAACATGAATCAAAATGTTGGCGGAGGTTTAAATGCTCAACTAGCTAGATTAGGTCAAGTGCAGCGCATGCAACCTTTAGTTGGTATTGCTCAAACACAAGCTTTTATTACGCCTATTACTAAAATGATGCAAGATGCCCAAGCTAATATAGTTCAGGGCATGATACAGTATAACGAAGCTAATCCTGACTTAGATGACTCATTATTGTTTGATGGCACTGAAACAATACTAAATACTCAGCTTCAAGAAAATAACGTTAAATTTAAAGAGTTAAATAGAAAGCTTGGCTTTATGAGCCCTACCAGCAAAAACTACGCTGAAACAGTAAAAGAAATAAATAACATAAATAAATCTAATTTAAACTTAAGAGATCAAAATAAAAAGTTGTTAGATATTAGAAATATAATAAAAGACAAAGATCTTCAAGAAATATCTCAAGGTAATTCTTCTGCTCACTTAAAGATGTATGAAGATATACAGCAAGGTAGAAAAGATAATTTTTCAACAGATGCAGAAGGTAATTTAATTTGGAATAACCCAAATAAACAAGGTGAAATTAAATCAATACCAATTAGCGGTGTATCTGCAGACGGTCCAGAAATGACTCAAGGCGCGGCTAACGATCAAGCATATAATACTTTTGCTACTATAAGACAAATAAGAGCTAATGAGTTGCAGCCTGGAGATGCTTATCAAAGAATTAATACTATGGCTAGAGAAATAGGTGATAGCGGTTTAAAGTCTTTGATTTTTGATAATATGAACGCTGCAAATAGTCCTATAGGTAATACAGATAAATGGTGGAAAACTTATGCTGCTAGCGTAGGTGTTGAGCCTGAAAGTGAAGCCGGAGGTAAACTATTAGAGCAAATTAAGCTTAAAGGCATGCTTCACTCTGTAGGTGGTGTTAAAGTTAAAGATCATTTTTTAAATTGGCTTAAAGAAGAAGCTGTTAAAGCACCTAAGTTTGGTAAAGGTTTACCACCAAAGGGAAATGGAAATGAATCTACAGATCCAGCAGCTACACCTTGGAAAGAGTGGGGAGCTAGTTATAGCAGTCAATACATAAAAACAGGTGGGGCAGATGAAGTAGCTCCTATATCTATTACCTGGCAGGATGCATCTGAAAGAAGAACAAGATTAGATAATTTAGATATAGTTAAAGGAGCGCATGCTGTATATAGATATCAGCCTAAAGACGAAAACGATAAAAATCCTTGGAAATCTAGTATTGACTTTGTGATAGAAGGTAAAACAAAATCAGAGTTTACTATGTTTGAAGTGGCTGACATAGAAGGACTAATAAAAATGGGTGAAGGAAGAGCTGATTTTGAAGGAGATATTGCGGGTAGAAAAAGTGATCAAGACAAGATTAATGCAGGCCTTGCTCCTTCTACAGCTTTAAAAGAAAATGATGATGACGCTGCCTCTGGAGAGTTAAATAGAATATTTGGCATGCGAATGGGTGAAAGCGAATATTATTTCCATCCTTTTACTAGAGATATTTTTGGAGGAGGAGGCTTCAAACCTGGCTCATCAGATAATGTTTTTACTAATGATGTAATGTTAGTAAAGAAAGATGGTATAAACAAGTTAACTGGTGTGCAAGGCTATCCTGAAGCTGTTGTAGATGAAGCTACAGGACAGCCTTACAGATTTAAAACGGGAACTGATTACAAAGAAGAACAGCTGACAATATTAAATGATTTAATGAAGCAGTTAGACTATGTTAAAAATATTACCGGAGACACTGATAAATCGTACGAAGATAAAGAATAGAATATGAATACAATATACATAGTAGACGGTAAAAGATACTCAGTAGGTCAGTCTAAGCTAGAACAATTTTTAAACGATTTTCCTAACGCTGTAAGAGAAACAGAAGTGGGAAAGCAAAACGGCTTCCCGCAAGACCCGACGGCGAGCCAAGAAGATATGGGGTCGCAATTGGACGATGGTTCATCGGAATCAGTAAGTTGGTTTGATCAAACATGGTTTGGTAGAGGTTTTAGAGCTGCAAGCACTACAGGTGAAGCTACAGATCTTATGGCTGAAGATTTTTCTAATGTTGATATAAAAAAAGTTAGAGAATTTATAGCGGCTAAAGAAGATGAAGCTAAAAATTACGTTCCTTCTGAGCGTATGCAAAAATTCCAAAAACAATACATAAAAGAAGGCAAGACTTGGTCTGCTTTTTTTAGAGGTGTAAGAAGACAACCTGGTTTATTACCAGAGCTTTTTGTCCAATCATTAGGTACTCAAATAGGTACGGCTTTTGATGCACCTGAATCATTAGCCTTTGCAGGTACTGGCGCAGCTGCCGGAGCCGCTCTTGGAGCAGTACCAGGTGCTATTGCTGGTGCTATGGGTGGTTTAGCAACATCTATGGAAGCCGCTTTAACTTTTGGTGAGCTTATAGAAAAAGAGTTAAAATTAGAAAACAAAGAGTTTAC